>OLIT01000013.1_pt1 | contig 237111 bp, 245 predicted proteins | sample 1601341 | NCBI WGS metagenome assembly OLIT01 (sample SAMEA2452121, study PRJEB22498) | human gut metagenome | biome: human feces; feature: human gut; material: feces | place: Australia | collected 2012
GGATTTGAACCAACGACCTTCGGGTTATGAGCCCGACGAGCTACCAGACTGCTCCATCCCGCGACAAATTTTCTTACACTCTATTATTAAATGCTAAAAAACAAAAATCAACCCCTTGGATTACCCAAAAGTTTTGTTAACAAATGTAACAATATTGTAAAAATTAATCAATTCAGAACCTTCACGTTTTTTATCGGAATAAAAACGCCTCGTGTGAAAGGAGAAAAATATGATACCAACAAATTTATCCCCTGTTGCTAAGCAACTACCAGAATACCTATTTTACAAACTTCCTAACAATAAAGGATATCGAATGTTCACAACAAAGCCGACTGCTATCTCACACACTTTTGATTTAAATATTGGGAAAAAAACATTAACAGATGCTATAAATATAAAGTTTGACCGTGACTATAAAGGAACTCAACTAATAAAAAAATTATTTAATTTACAAGAAATTCACTGTCGCAGCAATCCTGATGTTCTTACTGTCAATCTAGAAAAGAAAAATGTAAAAAATCAAAATGAAGCTAACGCAATAATAAGATTTATCAAAAGTTTAAGTAATAAAAAGAATAAACCTGTTGTTGTAAAAGATTTAGCCTATGATCCATATACCTTACCAGGGTTCATTGATAATGGGTTTATGGATATACATACATGTAAAACTGTCCGTAGAAGCAAAATCCATCAAGCCGGCGATGAACTGAAAAGCTCGATTGATTCTAGGGATTTGTTTGGAATATTAGACAATATTAATAATTACATAGATGTGTTACTTCGAAGAGAGCCTGCAACCAAAGCTAAATCTAATAAAACACTAAAAAAAGCTTTAAAGAAAGCAAATAATAATGATTATAACTTAAGAATGCTGCATGATAAATTGTCTAATTTAGTATATATACCATAGAAATAATAAAAAAGGCAGAGATATATTATTGCGGCTTTTTTAACATGTAATTTGTAAAGTTATGTAACAATATTTAATAGTTTATGAAATTTTACATAACTTTTATACTTTATATATACAAAACGAATTCATAATATAAACCTTTCATACAACCTACACACTAACCTTCTACACATGAGGAATTAATTAAAAAAGATTCCAAAACCTTTCTTTTGAAGAAAGGTTTTTTTTTAGTCTATTGAGTGAACAGCATATTTGTGGTAATATACTATGTGAAAGAGGAGCTTAGTTAGATGGGCTACAAAATATTATCAAAGAGAGAATTATGTCCTAATCAGTATGAAATAACTATTGATGCGCCTTTTGTCGTACGTAACGCCAAAGCTGGCCAGTTTATTATTTTTAGAGCAGAAGAGAATGGGGAAAGAGTACCGCTAACAATCGCTGATGCTAATAAAGAAACCGGAGAGCTTACACTTGTTTTTATGGCAGTAGGCTACTCAACTAAAAAACTTGCTGCTCTTAATGAAGGCGATGAACTCGTTGATATAGTAGGTCCTCTTGGACAGCCTACACATATTGAAAAGTATGGCACTGTTGTTTGTCTGGCCGGAGGCTATGGCGCTGCACCATGCTATCTTATTGCTAAGGCATTTAAAGATGCCGGTAACAAAGTTTATATGATTATGGGTGCCAGAAATAAAGAATTGATATTCTGGCAGGATAAAATGAAAGATGCATGCTCAGAATTATTTATAACTACAGATGACGGATCTTTAGGTGAAAAAGGATTTGTCACACAAGTTTTAGATAGGCTTATTAAATCTGAAAAAATTGATTATGCCATTGCAGTTGGACCAATGCCAATGATGCGTGCAGTCGCTGATTTAACCAGAGATAAAGGAATTTATACAGAAGCAAGCATGAACCCTATCATGGTTGACGGCACAGGTATGTGCGGAGCTTGTCGTGTTACCGTTGGTGGAAAAACTAAATTTGCCTGCGTTGATGGACCGGATTTTAATGCTCATGAAATAGATTTTGATGAAGTTATAAACAGAACAAAGATTTATAAAGATCAAGAAAAAAAACGCAGCGAAAACTGCAATTTATTAAAAATGGCGAAGTAATAATATAGGAGATAATTAATGGCACCTCGTGATCAAGAAAAAGCAATACCTTTATGTCCTCTAATGAGCGTTGGCTCACAGGTAGAAATTGTTTGTATGCAAGAAAACTGCGCATGGTATCTGAAAAACTATAAGATATGCTCAGTTTATATGATGGCACATAATTCTATGCTTGATGTTCAAGCCAAACAAGCAAAGGCGAAACAAGCGCAGAGTAACAATGGATAGAAATTAGCAAAGCCGGTATAAATCCGGCTTTTTATATTAGGAGAGAAAATTAATGGAAAATACTGTCGTTATCGGCGCCCAATGGGGTGACGAGGGGAAAGCAAAGATTACAGACTTGCTTGCGGAGAAAGCCGATTTAATTATTAGATATCAAGGCGGATGTAATGCCGGTCATACAGTTGTAGCAGGGGGTAAAACTTATAAATTTCACATGATACCTTCTGGAATATTATATGATAAAACAATCTGTTTTATTGGAGCTGGAACGGTTATACATCCGGAATCTTTTGAAAGAGAGCTTAACGAGCTTAAGGCTGAAGGAGTTAATTTCAAAAACCTTAAAATCTCTCCGCTGGCATCTATCACAATGCCTTATCATATAGAAATTGACGGGTACAGTGAGGCTCACTCAGGCAAAGGAAAAATCGGAACAACAAAGAAGGGAATTGGACCGACATATACAGATAAAGCTGCCAGAATTGGCTTTAAAATTCAGGATTTATACTCTTTTGAAGCACTTAATGAAAAAATAGACATGATTTTGCCCGCCAAAAACAAAATGTTGAAAAATGTTTATGGTTTAGAAGAGTATACAAAAGACTGTATTCTATCACTTTGTGAAAAGTATGCTGAGCTCTTTAAGCCCTACGTTTGTTTTGATTGGCAGGATATGTTAAACCGCTATAAAGACAAGAAAATCCTTTTTGAAGGCGCTCAAGGTGTTATGCTTGATGTTGATTATGGTACTTATCCATTTGTAACAAGTTCAAACCCTATTGGAGGCGGAGCTGCCGTTGGAAGCGGTTACGGACCTGCAATGATAAAGGAAGTCGTAGGTGTATCAAAAGCATATGTAACCAGGGTTGGAGAAGGACCTTTTGTCACAGAATTAACTGATGAAACAGGAAAGATGATTCAGGATATTGGTCACGAATTCGGTGTTACCACAGGCCGCCCTAGAAGATGCGGCTGGTTTGACTCTGTTATTATGAAATATGCTGTTTTAGTCGGCGGCATAACTAAAGTTGCACTTACCAAAATTGATGTATTTGACACTTTTGATGAGATTAAAATCTGCACTGCTTACAAAGACTGTAGAAATGATAAGGTGTATACGACTTATCCTACAGATGTATTTATTCATAAGTATTTAGAACCTATCTATGAAACAGTGCCCGGCTGGAAAACTCCAATCAGCAGCATTAGAAAATATGAAGATTTGCCGGAGAATGCAAAAAAATACATTGAAAAAGTAGAAGATTTAATCGGAGCCCCGATAGGAATTATAAGCGTCGGCCCTGATAGAGAGCAGACAATATTCAGATAAAAAAATAACCGGATTTACTATCCGGTTATTTTTTATTTTATAATTTTTCAGGGTTTCTCAAAGGAATTAATCTGTCTAAGTCAGAGTTAACACTGAAGTAGAATCTTGCGGTGTTTTCATTATAATCTCTTCCGAGAGGGAAACCTACACCAACCTGTGCTGTAAGCCAGTCTGTAAAGTTCACATATGTACCAAAACCTACAGAATGCAAGAACTGCTGCGGATAATTATAAATACCGCCGTTTTCACCTAACCAGCCCCAATCATAGAATACTGCAAGTTTCAATCTTTCATCTACCTTTGGAAGAATTCTATCAAGGAAAGGAACAGGGAATCTATATTCAACAGTACCGGTCACACCGTAATCACCGATTAATTCAGCCGGCTGGTAACCTCTTAATGTATAAGGACCGCCCATCTGCATTTGTTCAGCTGCAAACAATTTATTTGGAGAGTACTGACCGTTTACTCTTACAATCCCCATACTTCTGCCAAATAGTCTTTGAACACGGGTTGCACCTGCTGTAACTTTGAAGAATGTAGTATCCTGTATTGCGCCGTGTCCGTCACCGCCCATACCAAAGTCAACGCCTAAATTTCCTAACCAACGTCCGTAGTTATCATCAGTCATACCATATAATCCGGAACGCCATACATTCAAGTTATAATTTGATAATCTTAAAGGATTGCCTGCAATATTTGCTGATGTATTTGCATTTACATAGTCATAACCTGTATAGAATATCAAATCTGATTTAGCAGTTTGTATAATAGGCTGCGTTAATTTAAAGAAATAGCTTTGTGCGTTACCTTTAACATTTAAGTTTTTGTAAGGCCCGCCCAGTCTAACATGAGAGTCAGAAAAATCGAAAGACAATCTTGTTCCATATGAAGATACCGGTAATGAGTATCCAGCCATCCAGCCTGTTGCACCGGATGAAAGAATAGTACCGCCGTAGATTTTATCACCTAAACCTGTAAGGTTGTCCATACCTACAAGGAATGAAACTCTTTGAGAGCCGGTATAAGAACGGCCGTAGTCATCATATGAGAAATTAAGATTAACAGGGAATCTATCTCTTACATTCAATGTAATTGTAGTGTTCTCATCGCCTTCTGCCTGTCTTTCAACTTCAGTCTGCACTTGAACATAATCTTCCTTGTTAATTTCTTTCATTGCTCTTTGAAGGTTTTTAGCATTGAACACATCACCTTCTCTAAGCCCTGCTTTACCCATAATAATGTGGCGCAAGTACCATTCTCTGGTCCATTTTTCGCCTTCAATATTCATTTCGCCGACTTTACTTTCAACAATTCTTATTGTCGCAACACCATCAACAATTCTCTGAGGAGGAACTGTTGCATAAGATGTAAGGTAGCCTTTTGCTCTATAATAATTTGTTACTTTCTGACATACTTCCAGCAGCTCATCAAAGAAAACATCTTCTCCTAGAACTTCAAGACCTAGTTTTTCTAGTTCTTCTGAAGGTATTTTTGTATTACCTTCAAAATTTATTTTTTGAAGTAAAAAGTGAGGATTGTATAATACACCCTCTCTAGCTTGATTTTCTTCTATTGAAGCATCATAAATCTGTTCATCTTTACTTACATCATCAAATGACTGAATATAACTTCTATCAATTTGATAATGGTTAATATTTTGCAATTCAGTAGTATTATATGCTCCGGGGTTATATCCGCCGAGTTCTGATTGAACTTGAGCCGGCAAAACTGTTCCAGCCATAGGGTCTGCAAATGCCTTATTTACAGACAAAAGGCATAAAACGGTGAGCAAATAGCTTATTTGTTTCTTCATAATTTCCGTATTCCTAAGTTATATTATTGGGTTGTAATATTAGTACACCTGACATTATATTTTAATTAAAAACCCAAAACAAATTTTATTGCCAGTTTGTAACAAAATATTAACGTAACATTATATATTTTAACTCGTTTATGAATTTTTGTAAAGATATTAGCGTATGAAAGTTATAAATAACTCTAATGGTGGAATTATATAATTAGCAGCTAAAAGGAGTTCTAAATTGGTAGCAGCCGTTCAAGCAATACATTCAGCCTATTCTGATCCTGAGTATTTAAGAATACTTCAGGAATTAATGAAACTTGGAATTGCTCCGAGTGGGAATAAAAGCATTGACAAAACTAAGCTTGAACAGGCGAAGGCAGAATTAATTCAAAAAATTCAAACAAGACAGGAGGAAGAACAAAAACAGAATTTGCAGGTTCAGCCTTTGGAAGCTACCAAAGATACCCAAAGAGCACAGCTGGAAGAACTAAGACCCGGAGCAACAACTATTGCAGAGTTAAACAGACTTTATTTTGGATTATAAAAAGAGCTCTGATTTTCAGAGCTCTTTTGGTTATTTCTTTGTAATAAAATCTAAAACCCCGTTTATAAATGTAAGCGGGTGAACAGGGCACCCTGGTATGTACAAATCTATCGGATATTTTTCCAAAAATTCTCTATTTAGTTTAGAAGAATTTTGGAAAACACCGCCAGAAATTGCGCAAGCTCCTGCCAGTATTACTATTTTAGGGTCAGGAGTAGATTTATAGCAGTCTTCAAGAGCATAAGCCATATTCTCTGAAATAGGTCCTGTTATTACAATTCCATCAGCGTGACGAGGAGAAGCTACAAAATCAATACCAAACCTTCCCATATCAAAGTTACAGTTTGAGCAGGCATTGAGTTCCATTTCACATCCGTTGCATCCTGCAGCTGAAACCTGTCTGAGCTTTAATGATTTTGAAAAAACTCTTCGAATCTCTTTTCTTGCTGTTATTGCAGCTTTTTCGAATTCTTCCGGCGTCATATTTTCTGTAATAACAAGTTTATTTCTGTCTGTTGACGACAATTTATAATAGTTGCTGAATTGTACAGACTGACATTTACAAGCACCGCAAAGCGTACATTTGCCCATATCAATAGACAAAGGATTGGCTTTTAATGCACCTGTAGGGCAGACACTTTCGTCAACATCACCGCATTGTTTTAAAATTGGGAAACCTCTAAATTGACTGCGCATCGGCGCATTTGGAATATCCGGTATAAATTGATTTCCCTGAAAATATTTTAATTTAATTATATCAAACATTTTTATCTTCCTTTTTATAAATCATTACCACAATATGACAAGTTAAAACTCTTGTTACAGAGCGGGAAGTCAGAGACTCCATTATTTCTAACAGCCATTGCAAGCATATACCAGTTGTTGAATGATGGATCTTTCATCTTGTATCTTAAAAGTTCCCCATTAGCACCTGTTAAAGCAATATGAACAATCTCGCCCCTCCATCCTTCAGTCATTGAAATAGCAAAAGCATTTGGAGCAAGAGTTTTGTTTGGATTTGTTAAAATCGGCTCATTGCTGAACTCTTTAAGCTTTTCTAAAAGTTTTTTTACAATCTGCATAGACTGTTTAATTTCTTTGTAACGAAGCTTAAATCTTGAATGCACATCACCTGTTGCTTTAAACGGTTTTACAACATCCAGTGAGGTATACCATTTGTCATTGAAATCAAATCTTGTATCAATATCAACCCCTGATGAACGCGCTGCCATACCTACTGCACCGAGAGCCTGTGCTGTTTCTGTTGATACAACACCGGTTCTTTCCATTCTTGATATACAGGAAGGAGTTTTCAGCATAACTTTTGTAGTTCTGTCAACAGTTTTTGCAACCCCGTCAAGCATATCTATAATCTTTTTAGACAAAGCCTCATCAATATCGAAGTTTACACCGCCGACATTAATTAACCCTCTGCCAAAACGACTTCCTGAGATTTCAAGCATTGTATTAATAACAAGTGTTCTTGTTATACCAAAAATTGAAGCACCCATTAAATAAGCCATATCTCCGGCAATTGCGCCCATATCACCAATATGTATTGCAATTCTTTCCATTTCTAAAGCTACTCGTCTTATAATTTGAGCCTTAGATGAAACCGCAATATCAGATAAAGTTTCCATTGCCTGTGAATACGCCATATTATAACCAATTACGGAGTCACCGCAAACAGATTCTGCAAGGCGATTGTTATACCCTTTACCTTTTAAGAAAAGTTCTTCCACTCCTCTGTGCTGATACCCGAGCATAATTTCTAAATCATAAACTTTTTCACCCTGACACATAAATCTAAAATGCCCAGGTTCAATTACACCTGCATGAATTGGTCCTACAGCAACCTGATGGATATCTTCTCCCTGCATTTCAAAAAACGGGTAAGCATCCTGATTGTTTCGAACCGGTTTCAGCCATGGATGATTAAGAGGTTCTATTCCAAACTCTTCATAGAACTCTCTTTCAAATATATGAAAAGCTGGAAACTTCTGAGTAAATGATTCATATGATTTTACATCCGGTGTAAACAGAGATGATGTCACATAAAGTTTACCTATCTTATCATCAGCCATAACAACGTATAGTCTTACATTATCAAATTCTTGTTTTCCGAAGAAACCGACTACACGCATTTTCATTTTTTCAACATCTGATTTTATCTCCTCTATTGAGATTGTCGGAATGTCAAAAGCATTTATTTTTTTATTATTTTCAGTGATTATCCAATTCATAGTTACCTTCTTTTTAAAAAATGTCTACGTGACTAAAAACCTCTTACTGCTAAAATTAACATATTTACAAATCCTTGCGGCATATAAATACCGATAACAAATGCTAATATAAGCATTATTATTTGAGGAGCATACATTGTCCAAGAAAGTTTTTTATTCTCGGCTTCCGCAGAATGCTCGTTTTTACCGGATGAAAATGCCATTTTGATAACAGCCTTTCCAAGTCCGAAAAGAATAATTGTTAACAGTAGCAAGAATAATGCGCATAAAACATAATGTTCTTTTAAAAACATTGTCTTAACCATTAAAAATTCGCTTATGAATAACACTGACGGAGGAAATGCCGCTATGCCAAGGAATGAAGCAACCCACAGCCATCCAGTTTTTCTGTCACATTTCATAATTCCTGTTACTGATTTTATTTTCTTTGTTCCATAAAGTTCCAATATGTTTCCGGAAGTAAGGAAAAAAGAAGCTTTAATCAGAGAATGTCCGACTAAATGAATCATAGCAGCAAGCATACCGACACCGCCTAACGCAGTACCGATAGCAAGAATACCCATATTTTCGATTGAAGAATAAGCGAGCATTCTTTTGTAATTATTTATATGATAAACAAATACAGCGGTTACAAATAATGAGATAAATCCCATTACCAGAAGCATAATCCTTGCGTAATCAGCACATCCTGCCAGAACCATTACTCTAAATACATTTACTATCATTAAAAATGCTGAGTTCAAAAGTGTTGCAGATAAGAGAGCTGATATCGGCGAAGGTGCTTCTGCGTGTGCATCCGGAAGCCAGAAATGAACAGGAGCCAGCCCCATTTTTGTACCGATACCAAACAAAATGAACACAAATGAAAGCTTTAACCAGAACTGATTAAACAAAGCTGCATTGTCATACAGTTGGTTATAGAATAAAGAGTTTAAATTCCCTGTTGCAATTGTGAGAAGAATAATTCCAACAAAAGCAAGAGCAATACCGATTGAGCAAATAAATACATATTTCCAAGCAGCTTCAATAGAATGTTTGGTTTTGTGGAAATATATCAAATATGCGCTGGCCAGAGTTGTACCTTCAATAAATACCCATGCTGCACCAAGATTTGAGCTTAATATTGCACCGGTCATTGAAAATACAAAGAACAAAACCATATATGTATAATGTCTTAATTTTCTGGTTAAAGAACTGTCGTTTTTAAGATATCCGTTATTATAAACAGCAACAGCCAGAAAAACAATTGACATAACCATTAAAAATATTTTATTTGTATCATCTACTGCAAAGAACTTGCAGGGTTTTATCATTGGCAGAAAATCCCATCCCATACAAAAAGCCAATGATACGATAAAATGCATAACTGCATATATATTAATCATCAAATTATTTAAAAACTTGTTCTTAAATATAAACAGTATCAAACACGCAATTAGCGGAAATAATAAAATTAAATTAATCATTGTACTCGTAATCCTTCAAATCTGATAATTGTGAAACTTCCAAGTCGTCGAATTCATTATTAATCTCTTTGACAAGCATACCTAAAATGAATACGGCAATAAATATATCAAGCAATACGCCAAGGTTAACAATAATCGGCATTTCTTTAGCCACTGATAATGATAAAAGAAATATTCCGTTTTCCATTGTTATAAAACCAATTACATTTGATAAAACTTTATGTTTAATTGTAATCAGCCACAGGCTTATTATAATCATTGCGCTTGAAACGCCAAAATACATTGGAGAAACAAGCTTAAATGCCGGAGTATTAATATTAGCAATCAAAAATCCTGCAAACAAAATTACGCTTGATATAACTAAACAGTAAAAGTGAGGAATATTTGCATCCGTATCTCTATGAGCGTGAGTCTTTTTAACCACCTTTTTCAAAAATATCGGAATAACCAACGCTTTTACTATTAAAGTTTCTATTATGACAAATAAAAAACCGATTATATGAGGCATACTTGCCATAATAGATTCCAATCCGGACGGTTCTTTAGCAATACCGGACAAGCATACAAAGAACAACAGCCAGCCTTGAATAATAAGCATATTGACGTGAGCTGCCAAGCGGCTTGTTGAAGCTATGTATATCATTGATAAACCTAATAAAATTATAAATATATTTTCCATGATGTTTTTCCTATATGTTATATACCTGTAGTGACAAATTCAACTGAGTATATTTACCCCTTCATTTACCCCTGCCTCCTAGCCGCCGTAAACTCTATATGTTACCAGAGCTAATATAATTAACGCAGTGATTGACATTATAAATATAAATTCAAACACATGTGTCATTCTAAATCTTGCCATTGAAGATTCTACCGTACCGATTACGATAGAAAGAACAAATATAATAGCTAAGAAAGCGAGTAAAGTTTCCCATCCTCCGAGGGAAGCCGGAATTATAAGATTTGCAATCAAAGCCTCAAAAATAAACATTTTAATTGCAGAAGCCCAGGTAATAAGTCCTAAATCTTTTCCGGAGTTGTCCAAAATCATAACTTCGTGAATCATAGTCAGCTCAAGGTGAGTAGTAGGATCATCAACTGGCACCCTGCATCCTTCAATAAGCAGCATTATAAACAGAGTTACCGCAGCCAGAATAATAATTAATATTCCATAACCGCCTGCATTTTGAAGAATGAGCTTGAAGCTTTCAAATGTATAGTTTTGAGTCAAGGCTGCAATAGAACCCAGGGCAATAAAGAATGCCGGCTCAACTATTGTAGAGAAACATGCTTCTCTGGAAGCCCCCATTCCTTCAAAACTGCTTCCTGTATCTAATGCTGAAAGCAGAGAAAAGAATTTGCCAAGTCCGAGAACATACGAGAATATTATAAATGCAAACGGAACATTAATTATAGGACTTCCGAAAGTCAATGGCACAAAGAGTGATGCAAAAATTACAGATGCAAACCCAACTACCGGCGCAAATTTAAATACCCAAGAAGTTGTTTCACTTATAACTGCCTGTTTCTTCATCAATCTTATAAAGTCCCATAGCGGCTGCCAGATGCTTACACCCTTTCTGCCTGCCCAGAAGGCTTTTGTTTTCTTGATTACACCAATCATCAAAAATGGTACAAACAAGAGTATTATTATATTTATACAAAAGATAGTCATTTCTAACCCCCAAAATAAATCATACCGATTATTGCCAATATCAGAAAGATTAAACCGAACAGAATGTACTGCTGGATATTACCATTCTGAATTCTCTCGAACTTGGTAAGAAATTTTTCATCCCACATTACAAGAGGTTTTACAATATAAGCTTCTTCTATGTCCTCTATTTCAAGTTCATAATAAGCTTCCTTAGGGAATAGTTCCTTTGGTTTCTTAATATGTGAAACTCTTTTGAATAAAGGTTTCAATGTTGAAATAAATAAATTTGCATAAGAAGAACCTGTGTATTGTACGTGGTTATTAAGCCTGTTGTATCCGCAGCCCCAGGTATTGCTAATTCTAGCTTTTCTGTTCACGATAAGTTTTACAATGAACATAACAGCTACAACTGCAAAGAATATTAAGAAGAACCAGCTGAAATCAGATAGAATCAAGCCGAATGTATTCTTAAATACTTCATCCAGAGCCGGATTAGCTGCATATTTATCAACATTAACCAACATTGATACAGGCCACATTACTATTGATATAAAGTACTGAGGGAACATTCCGATAAAGAATGCCAGAAAGGCAAGTATTACCATAGGAATAAGCATAACCCTCGGTACATCTTCATTTACATGTTCAACGCATTCAGTTCTAGGATTACCAAGGAAAGTAATACCAGCCGCCTTTGTAAAGCACAACATTGCCATTGTACCAACCATACCCAGTGCAGCAATTGAAAGAATCAACACCAGAAACAGGCTGATTTCCGAAGCAGGAATACCCATTATCATACCGGCATAAATTAGAAATTCACCAATAAATCCATTAAATGGAGGTAATCCGCAGATTGCGATAGACCCAACAATAAATAATAGACCAGTATAAGGCATTTTTTTCATCAATCCGCCTAAAAGCTCCATATTTCTTGTATGAGTCTTTAAATAAACACTTCCTGCTGCAAAGAACATTAATTCTTTGAATATTGAGTGGTTTAATATATGGAGAATACCGCCGGCAAAGCCTAAAACAGCCACGTAAGGATTTCCGTATGTTAAGCCGAGCATACCAACACCGATACCAATACCAATAATGGCAATATTTTCAATACTTGAATATGCAAGAAGCCTTTTTAAATCCTGCTGTGTTACTGCGTACAAAACTCCGTACAAAGCAGAAATAACAGCTATTGTTAATACTGTATAAGAAATCATTTTTGACGGCGTACCGACAAATAAAAGAAATCTCAAAATACCATAAATACCGGTTTTAATCATAACACCGGACATAATACCTGATACATGGCTCGGTGCAGCAGGGTGCGCATCCGGAAGCCAGTTATGAAACGGTACAAAACCTGCTTTTATACCGAAGCCGACAAATGCAAGCAGGAATATTAGATTTGCCATTGAAGCATCATTATGCAGATAATAAGCATATGCTCCAAAATTCAAGCTGCTGGTTTTTATATTTAATAGAATAAATGCTGCCATAATAAATATGACTGATAAGTGCATATAAACTAAATATTTAATACCGGCTTTCAAAACTTCTTTCTTTTCTCCTTCAAATATAACAAGGAAGAAAGAAGATAATGACATTATCTCCCAAACAATAAGGAAGAATAATGCATTTTGAACCGTAACAACCATAGTCATTGACGCGATTAACATCATTAAAAAGAAACAGTGTGATGAAACATTCATACCTTTATTAAGGTAAGGTTTCATATACCCGTTTGCATAAAGAACCCCGAGAAAGCTCATGATTGAAATTACAATCAAAAAGAAAGCTGTAAGGGGATCTATAATGAAATCTACATTTCCTGTAATAGGAGATAATTCAACAGTTTTGATGAGCGGAATACCTTTAATCAAAACTGCAACAGCCGGTAACATCATTGTCAGGGCTGATAAAAAAGAAAAAATAGAGCAAACTTTAAATTTCCATTGCTCTTTTACCACTATTGAAAGCAAAGCTCCAATAAGCAGCATTCCTAATGCTAAAAAATAAATTTCCATAACTACTTATATTCCCAAAATTGTAATTTTACCAAATACCGTTATATTGCTAACAAAATTTTATTTCAAGAGGGAATTTTAAAAATATTTTTATAATAGTTGTAATGCTATCGCCGGAGTTTGATTAGCTGTTGCAAGAAGCGTTGCGGAAGCTTGCTGTAAGATTTGATTGCGGATGTAAGCACTTGATTCTTCTGCAATATCTGCATCGCGGATAGTTGATTGTGTTGAAGTTAGATTATCTATATTTACCTTAATTGTTTCAAGTGCAGATTCCAGACGATTATATGCCGAGCCGAATTCTGTCTGACGCTTATTGATTTTTGCAAGAAGTTCATCAATCTGAGTTATAGAATTTCTTGCAGATTCAGCATCAGTTATATTTATTGATAAATTCAGCGTAAACTCCAAATCAAAACTCATTTGAGATGTATTTCCCGAATCTATACCTATCTGGAAGGTAATAATATTAGGAACGACTTCTACTGATGGAGTTACTTTATCTATTAAATTACTTAAATCAATACCGCTCTGATTATCACCGACTGCTGATAAAGTTGGATTAAATGAGCTATAAATATAACTACCGGAAATAGAAGTTTGCAAACCTTCCAGAAGCCCGAATAACGCCCCGACAGATGTAGAACCTGTGACTACACTTTGAGAATAACTGTTAGTTGTATGTAAATTCAAGGCACTGCCGACTAAGCCCCCAACATAGTCAACTCCATTAACACCACCTGCTGCATAACTGTTATTAATATAGCAATCATTTAATGAATGACCTATAAGTCCACCAACATTACTAGTCCCATTCACCTCACCTAAAGCATAACAATTGTTTATTTTACAATATTGATTGGCCGTGCCAATCAAACCACCAACAGAATCAAAACATTGTACATTACCTGCTGCATAGCAATTATTTATAGACAGACCGCCGGCACCATACATTATACCAACAAGCCCTCCAACATTATTCCAACCACTCCAATGATTATCATTAGGTGCGATAACATCACATGTGGAATAGCAATTTGTAATATTACCACTCATATAAACCGAACCAATAAGACCGCCTGCTGATGCTTTGGCATATATGCTTCCGCTGGAATAACAGTTAGATATATTACAATCTTCAGCAAAACCTGCCAGCGCTCCGACATTTGTACCGGTTGCATTAGTATTGTCAGCGGTAATCTTAACATTTTCTATAGCAATGTTAGTAAAACTTGCACTCTTTGCATAAGCAAACAGACCTTTATAATTTATAGCTTTATCCAGAGTGAAATTCTTTATCGCAAACCCGTTTCCATTAAACTCTCCTGTAAAGTAATTTATTGAATCACCAATCGGAGTCCAATCATAGCCAGAAAGGTCAATATCATTCATTAAAATATACTTGCCGGATAAATTATCCTGCATTGCCTGAAGTTCATCAGCTGTTTTAATTAAGGTATAACCTTGAGCTAAAGCCTCTTCCTCTGTTAGAGTAGAAACCTCTTCAATAAATTTACTTGAAGAAGAAACGCCTTGAAATAATTTTATTCCATTATACTCAGAATTTGATATAATACGGCTGCTCTCTGCCAACCTGGCATCTACTTCCGCCCGAATTGCATTGAGTGAACTTTCGCTATAAGTTCCGTTTGCAGCTTGCTCTGCTAAATCACGCACCCTTGTTAAATGGCTTGATATTAAATCCAGACTGTCCATTGCTGTCATCATCATATCCAGCCCCACTAATGCATTATCCTGAGCAGTGCAATATGAAGATAGTTTACTTGAAAGTTGTGTATTTATCGAATAATTAGCGGCATTATCTTTAGCGTGATTTATCTTAAATCCCGTTGTCATTCGCTCTATGGCTGTATTCAATCCGTTGGTTGATGTTTTTAAATTGGATTGCACAAGCAAGCTTGAAAGGTTAGTATTTATGGTAAGCATACTAACCTCCAGAAGCCTGGATTTCTAGGATGTTTTGCCCCCCCCCCCTACAGCTGTAAGGGTTTCAGGGTAATTGAAACAACTTTTTCTCAACATATCCATATATATAATATATTCCACATTTTTATTATTAATAACAATTTATTTACAAAAATTTACAGATTAAATTTTTATTAATATGTTTACGTAAAAATACTGTTGTAATATAATTATTATTAATAAGTTAATGAAAGAGTGAGAAGGTATGAAAGAACAAAAAATTGCAGTAATCGGATTTGGTATCTGGGGACGTAATATTGTACGTAATTTTTATAATCTTAATGTTTTAGATACAGTCTGTGATTTAGATGAAGAATCACTAAAAACTGTAAAAGAACAATTTCCGGGTGTTAATGTTACTAAAGATTTCAAAGATATTATTAATAATAAAGAGATTACAGGAGTTGCAGTTGTAACCCCGAGCCATACACATTTCAAAATGGTAAAGGCTATGCTTGAAGCCGGTAAAAATGTTTATGTTGAAAAACCTATTTCTACTGTTGCTGATGAGGCCAAAGTCTTAACAGATCTTGCAGAAGAAAAAGGGCTTGTTCTTATGGTTGACCACCTGCTTTTATACCATCCTGCCGTAAACAGATTAAAAATGCTTATTGAAGAAGGTGTGCTGGGTGAACTAGTTTATGCACAAAGCGACCGATTAAATGTTAATTATCATAAGAATGACAGAAGCGTTATGTGGGATTTAGCTCCGCACGATGTATCTATGATTGCGTACGTTACAGGTAAGAGCCCTGTTAAAGTTATCTCTGCAATCGGATGTTCTTCCGACAGAAATGATATTATGGACATTACACATATCGGCGTTGAATTTGAAGGCGGTATGATTGCACACATTTCTGACAGCTGGATAACACCTCAAAAACATGTAACACTACTTGTAAGAGGCACAAAGGCAACTGCCATTTTTGATGATACAGCACCTACTGACAAACTCAAAGTTTACGATAACTTCAAGCCGGCTAATTCACAAAATTATGCACTTGATTATCTTGAAATTGAGCCGCTTAAACTTGCCTGCCAGCACTTTGTTAATTGTTGCGCTTCAGGTCAAAAAGCCCGCTCGGACGGTGCCAATGGTTACGCGGTTGTGAGTGTGCTTGAAGAAGCAGAAAAAATTATGCTCGGCTCAAAAGTTGAAGATTTAAATAAAAAAGACTTTGCACTTTCGAGAATGAAGATATAGGGGTAAATGTATAAAGTTAGTAGTCTGTTCCAAAGGGAGGCGGAGTAGGCTCAACAAAAGTTGGTAGTTTTATTAAATGCCTCCCGCCCAAAGGTTGAAAAAAGAAATGGCTAATTTTATATCTATATTTAGAATTTTTGTAATGTTCGCAGCAGTGTATTTAATTTACACCTGTCAGGGTAATACAGCTGCATATCTCTGGGCACTGGCTTTAACTATTATTGCATTTGCACTTGATGGATTAGACGGCTATGTGGCAAGAAAATTTCATGAAGAATCAAAATTCGGTGCACTTCTTGATATTATGGGTGACAGAATTGTTGAAAACACATACTGGATTTTATTTGCTGTTATGGGCTGGCTCAATATTTTATTCCCGCTCATTGCTATTACAAGAGGATTTATAACTGATACAATAAGAAGTGCAGCAATGGAGCAGGGCTTAACTCCTTTTGCGATGCAGGTTAATCCTGTTTGTAAATTCATAACAGGTTCAAAATTTATGAGAATTTCTTATGCTGTTGCAAAAGTTCTTGCTTTCGTATTAATTATTGCAGCAAAAATTCCGGTCTGCCCGAATAGAGAAATTATCTGGACAATCGGTTTCTGGGCTGCTGTATTTGCAATTGTATTCTGCGTAGTAAGAGGCTTACCGGTTGTAATCGAAGCTAAATATTTGTTTGAGAAAAAGAATGATTAATATTGTTTTATATGAACCGGAAATTCCGCAGAACACGGGAAATATTGCAAGATTATGCGCCTGCACAGGCTCCTCTTTATATCTTGTTGGAAAACTTGGATTTGCATTAACAGATAAATACACTAAACGTGCAGGAATGGATTACTGGGAAAGTGTAGATTTGCATAAAGTTAATTCTATGGACGATATGTTTAAACAGTTTCCTGATGGAAGATTTTTTTATTTGACAACAAAATCAAAAAAGAAATATACAGATATTACATTTCAAGACGGAGACTTTATTGTTTTCGGGCCGGAATCAAGAGGTCTTCCGCAGGAATATGTAACTCAAGAAAATGCAATTACAATACCGATGGTAGAAGGACAGCGCAGTTTAAATTTATCAAATTCTGTTGCAATAGTAGCTTATGAAATCATACGACAACTCAACTTATAAAATGCCAATCAGAGCACAAAACTCTAATAAAGGGACTTTTGGTAAAGTTTTGAATTTTGCCGGCTCTAAAAACTATATCGGCGCGGCATATCTATCGACGGTTTCAATCTTAAAATGCGGCGGCGGGTTTGCAGCTCTTGCGACTGAGAAAGATATTATACATTCTGTATCAGCCCTGCTTCCAGAAGCTGTATATCTTTCAAGACAAGAAGGCTTAAGGTCAATAAAAGATTTTTCTGTCATTTTAATTGGCTGCGGTTTGGGTAAAAATAAAACATTATTTAAAAAAGTAATAAAACATACGTCTTCTCCGATTGTTATTGATGCTGACGGGCTGAATATTCTTGCTGAAACAGACATTAAACTACCGGAAGAAACGATTATTACGCCACATCCACTTGAAGCAGCAAGGCTTTTAGGAATTAGTCTAGATGCAGTTCTGGCCGACTTAGAAAATTCTGCTAAAAAATTAGTAGAGAAATATAATTGCACTGTTGTTCTAAAAACACACAGAACAATTATTACAGACAAAGAGAATTATTTTGTTAACCAGCATGGAAACTCGGCACTTGCAAAAGCAGGTTCTGGAGATGTACTTGCGGGAATTATTGCAGGCTTGTTAGCACAGAAGATACCGCTTTACGAAGCGGCAAGACTTGGAGTTTACCTCCACTCGCGCACCGGTGAAATCGCTTCGGAAGAACTTACAGAATACTCTGTCCTTGCATCAGAACTTCCAAAATACCTGCCATTAGCCATAAAAGAATTATTATGATTCAAATTTAATACGTCCTGTTTGATTAATAACAACAGGTTCATTCAAATGCTTAATATATTCGCATGCCAGAAAATCTTTGTTAAATGGATAATTTATACATTCTTCTTTTGGTGCCAAAATATCAAAATCAGCTCCATCAAACATCATAAATGAATCCATTGCCACTTTATAAAATTTATCATCACTTGGGTTATCAACATCTATTTTGATTTCATTACCGTCTTTATCAATAATGCTCATGCCTGTTAAAATTCCTTTTTCAGGATTTACAGAATATGTCATACCAGAAACGGCCATCAATCCGGGTTTATTTCCCTGAGATCTATAAGTATCTTCTATTGCATGCTTAAAGAAGTCAACAAGTTTTCTTTCCGAAACATCTGCGACGGAAACTCTGTCTTCAAAAGGAGCAATATCTTTAATATCACGAGAATCAATTACACCTGGCTGGAAAAAACTCCTTGTTCCGCTGTTATTCCAAATCGCAATATCAGTACCTAATTCCACCCGCATGGCATCGCACATGAAATTTGCATGTGCATTTTCTTCAATCAATGTAGTTGGAGGAGGCGTAACTGATTTAATGTATCCGACTTCTTCCGGCTGTCCTAAAATTTCATTAATTATATACTGGTTAATCATATTTTTCTGGAAGAGTCTTGTTTCACCCAAATTATTCTGTATCTTTGTAATCACTCCGTCTTTGTCAAAAGTAAGATTAAGTCTGCCAAAATAATTTCCGTTTTTTCCGGCTTCTGTTATAACAACAGGTTCTCCTGTCAGAGAATAGAGGAGGTTTTCTCCTTCTTTAACATCTTTTATTAACTCATGTGTATGACCGCCAATAATAACATCTATTCCTTGTGTCTTTTGTGCAACTATTTTATCTGTTTGATTTCCCATATGCGACAACAGGAATATTTTGTTCACCCCTTGTTCTTTTAGTTCTTGAACTTGCTCCTGAATATCTTCTATAGTATCGTCTAAATCTTCAACAGAACAATCCATATGGTATGATGGATGAGTAACCCTTGCTGTTAAATCAATTGGAGCAGCGCCTATTAAACCTATTTTTTCCCCTTTCACCTCTATAATTGAAGATTTTTTTATAAACTTATTTAACTCTATATGTTCCTGCTCTTCAACATCATCCGGATCTTGAGTTTCTATAGGAGATTGTTTTAGATTAACTGCAAAATAATCTCCATTGAATCCATTAATCGTATCTACAAAATCTTTTTGCTTTGTATCAAGTTCATGATTTCCCAGGGCAGAGCCGGAAATGCCTGCCAAATTCATGAATTTCATTACAGCTCTGTTTACAGCTTTGTTCTTTTCATCTCCGATGTCGTTATCACCAGCAGAGAGTTTTAAATCACCTTTGATACCTGATAAAATTCTTGTCATATTATTTGTCTGCCCGTGAAGATCATTCACGTACCCGACAGACATTTCAAATACATCTTTTTCAGGAGTCTTTTCAAGGTTATTATGTTTAGATATATCCTGAGATTTTCTAAATGTAAATGTATATGGGTTGATATTAGATAATGCTACTTTTATATTCATATTTTCCTGCTTTTTGAATATTAAAACTTCTAAAAATAAATTTTGCTTTTAATCTTCTTCATGTACAAACTTAATTCTGCCAACTTGATTAATCACAACAGGTTCATTCATTTCCTTTATATATTCACAAGTCAGCACATCTTTATCATATGGGAATTTCTCCACATAAACTTCTTCTGGAGCCAGAATATCGTAATCAGCCCCGGCTGACATCAAAAATTCATCAGTTACCACTTTGTACATTTTATCTTCACTAGGATTTTCGACATCAATTTTATGTTCTTTTCCTTCCTTATCTATGAAATTCATAGAAATGAGTTCACCTTCTTCAGGATCTACAGTATAGTTCAATCCTGAAACTGCAATCAATCCCGGTTTGTGTGCAGAAGTTTCGAATGTCATCTCGATGGCTTTCTTAAAAGCATCTACAATAGTCTTTTCAGAAACATTTGCAGTTACCACATAATCTAAAAATGGCGCCATTTCTTTTACGTCTCTGGAATCAACAACACCTTCATGGAAAAAGCTTCTAACCCCGCTATGATGCCATAACGCTATATCGGAATTTGTTTTTTCTCTCATTACATCACATACAAAATTTGCATGCGGATTTTCTTCTGCTAAATTTTTAGGCGGCGGTGGTGCCTGTTTTATATAACCTACTTTTTCCGGAACGCCTAAAATATTGTCAAATACATACTGGTTAATCATGTTTTTATGGAATAATCTTGTTTCACCTAAATTATTCTGAGCTTTAGTAATAACACCATTTTTATCAAAAGTCAGGTTTAGTTTTCCAAAATAATTTCCATCTCTACCTGCTTCTGTCATTATTATTGGCTCACCTGTTTTTGAATATAATAAATTTTCCCCTTCTTTAATATCTTTTATCAGTTCATGGGTGTGACCACCGACAATTACGTCGATTCCATCAATATTTTCAGCGACAAATTTATCTGCTTTATGTCCTAAGTGCGATACAAGAATAACTTTGTTTATATTTTGTTTTTTAAACTTATCAATCTCATTTTGAATTAGTTCTATTGTATCATCCAAGTCATCAACAGAACAATCTGTGTAATAATTAGGATGTGTTAAACGGCTCATCATATCAATTGGAGAAGCTCCGATTAAGCCGATTTTTTCTCCTTTAACTTCTACAACTGCAGATTTTGTGAGATGGTTCTTTAAATCTGCACGTCCATATTTTTGGATATCTTCAGGGTCTTGTTCTTCTAACGGAATTTGTTCAAAATTTATAGAAAGCATTAAGCCATTAAATCTATTTATAGCATCAATACAATCTTTCTGTGACATATCAATTTCGTGGTTACCTAATGCAGAGGCTTTTATGTCTGCAATGTTTAAAAATTTTGTTGTCGCTTGATGTATAGCATCATTCTTTTCATCACCAATGTCATTATCTCCGGCTGAAAGCTTCAAATCCCCCTTTATACCAGACAATATTCTCATCATGTTATTAGTTTGTCCGTGGGCATCGTTTACATATCCTATAGACATTTCAAAGGAGTCCATTTTAGGATTTCGCTCTAAATCTGAACCTTTTGGCTGGCTAATATTAGAATTACTTTTAAAGCGGACGTTGGCGATATTAAAATTAATTGGTTGGATATTGAAATTCATATATAAAACCTTCTACTCTACTATAGTAAGTCTTATAAAAATTAAATTTGCTAAAAATTTTAAAAACTTTACAATAATTTACATAGATAGACATGTTAAAGCTTTTCTTATCACCTCCTCTGAATTTGAATGATCTTGAATAGTAGGCATAATTTTTTCAAGAACATCTTCTATCTCATTTTCTTCATACCCGAGAGAAAGTAATACAGCTTGCGTATCGTCAAAAGCCTGAGATTTTGGAAGTTTGCAGGAAGTTCTTGGCAGTTCCGTTTTCATCAATTTATCTTTAAGCTCAAGAATAATTTTTTGTGCCAGCTTTGGACCGACTCCTTTGGCTCTTGTAAGTTCCTTGAAATTTCCATCAATAACCAATGAAATTAAATCACAAGCATCAAACTCATTTAACAGTGCAATTGCCATTTTTGCACCAACGCCGGATACAGATAAAAGTATCTGAAAAATATCTCTGGTTTCTTTATTAGAAAAACCATATAAAGACATTGCATCTTCTCTATGTGTTAATAACACATAGACCTTTTGTATTTCACTCTCATCAACTTTTGTACAGTTAAAATCAATCTCAGTAACTTCTAATAGATATCCTATACCCGAAACATCAATAGTTATAAAAGTCCCTTTAGAAGTTTTTCTTTTATCAGAAATAACCCCCTTAAAATAATCAAACATACCCCGCTCCTTTTATAAATAATTATATAACAAACAATCAAATCGAGATTCACCTTTACAATCGGCGGAGTAGATGGGCATCACTGCTACAAAATTATTTTACCCCCTTTACAATAAATTTTGTTTTGTGTAGTATAGATTTGTTACCAATTAAATATCTTTGGAGGAGTGCCAGAGCGGTTGATTGGAGCGGTCTTGAAAACCGTCGTACGTGCGAGCGTACCGTGGGTTCGAATCCCACCTCCTCCTCCATTTTAAAAGAGCCTCAAAAGGCTCTTTTTTAGTGCGTTTGCGTCCTTTTGAAATTTCTAAAAAATGAGCAAATTTTGCAAAAAAGGGACCAAAAAGGGACTGCTGAAAAAATTTGTTGATTTTAAAGGTTTTCAGCAATTAAGCAAAAAACAATATTACACATCGGTTTTTTCGGTAAATGCGGTCAATCCTATGAGTAATATGGCTTTTAGAATTTTCACCTGCGGTAAATCTGGTAAATGCCAATATTCATATGAATATTGGTCTATTTTGTCATGCTCAATTTTTATATTGGAAATAATATTAATAAATTACATAACTTTACCACCTTAAAACCCTCTCGTACCAAGCGAAGTCAAGAATTTGGGAGCGTGTTTTTATAAGACAATTTATAATGAGCTTGTGTAATTAAAAAAGAAAGGAAACAAACTTATGAAATGGTTGGGAATAGCTTTAGTAATCTACATTTTCATTAACGGCTTTATTGAAGAAGCTAAAAAACGGTTAAGCGGTTACAGTGATGATTACTATGAGGAAGATGATTACAATTACAATGACAATGACGATTGGAATAATAATTATTCCTGCAATCAGCAAAGTTACGATAGTCCACAATTTGACAATGGCTTTATTTCTCGTACTCAACCACCTGAGTATCATCATAAGGATACAAACGAGTACAGAATGTTAGTGCGAGTTAGAGGTAGTAAATACGCAAGACAGGAGGAAATTGTCATTGAAGCACACAACAGATCCGAAGCAAAACAAAAAGCTGTAAATATGGGTTATGACATTATTAGATGTAATTAAGGAGGAATTATGAAAACAACAGGTTACAATGAGATTGACTTAGAAAACTGGAAAAATTATCCAGAAATCAGAACAGATTCTTGTTGGGGAGATAAAGTAAATGCATACGAGCAGATTTATAAAAGATACACTAAAAGAAATGATTTAGTGTTGGATATATTTTGCAGTTCTAAATCAGCAAAGGAAGAAGCTCAAAAACTGGACAGATTGTATTTTGAGATAGAAAATTACGAATATGACAAATCTTTATGTGATGTGATTAATAATAGATTAGAAGAACTTGGGCAAAAGAATATCCAGTTATTATTGCTAACGCCTGATTTAAATGATGTTCGAGCAAATAACGAAGAAAAATTTTTTAACACATTTAAGCAATTTGCAAAATTAGGCATACAGAAATTAGAGCAAGGTCGATTTGTCGTTTTAATAATCGGTAATACTTATTCAAATTCAACCTTACACCTTGAATCTTATGAATATGCTCAATTCCTTACAAATCAGGGGTTACGTTTGAAATCTCATATAATTAAAGAAATTGAGAAGTGGTCTGTTCCTAAGTCTAATACAGCAAAGAGCTTATGGCACTACAGGGGATTAATTAAAGGATTTAATGTAATAAACTTCAAGAATATCTTTATTTTTGAAAAATAGCAGAGGTAATATGAACAAAGAAGAATTAAGTAAAATCCTACAATATCCTGTAAAAGTTTCCTTGATTACAATAGGTGGTCGCCCTGCTATGGGCAAAAGAACATTTGCGTTGAATTTAGTTGAATTATTTTGTAAAGAAGGTAAGAAATGCCTGTATATAACGGATTACAATAAACAAATAATTACGGAAATGTTATTAAGATTAATTGCAAATCCAAATAAACAGGAAAGTTTAGAGGTACATACAGAAAAATTTACGCAAGCAGTAAAAGAATTAAGCAGTTGGAATTTGTTTATTAAATCTACAGAATTTTGCAGGATAAAAGATATTAAACAAATGATACAGAAATACAAGCCTGATTATTTGTTCATCAATATGCACATAAACAGCAAAAATAGGCTAAGTTCTGAAAAATTGAAAGAAATATCAAAGCAGAATAATTTAATAATCTTTAAACTGGCAAATACACGCAGTGAACCAAACAATGCAACAACCTGTTACCCGAAAATTACAGATTTACGAGATAAAAATCTTGGAAAATATTCGGATTTAGTCTTATTACTCTATCGTGAAGCTTATTACAACTGTGATATTCCTAAAGAAAAAAGAAATATCATTGAAATAATTCAGGCAAAACCTGAAAAGGATGCTGTCAAACTGAAATTTAATAGAGAAACTGGAAAAATCGGAACATAAAATCAGAAATCTTTTTAAAAGGCAAAATAAAGGCAGTTATACGCTAAAGTGGGTAAAAATCTACAGTTCATAATAAAAAATATTTGGAGGCTATATGTATTTAACAGAAGAAGAATTAATAATATTACAGGGCTTGAAAGAAAATTTAAGCTATGCAGAAATAAGCAAGAAGTTGAGCGAACCACTTAGAACCTGTGACAGCAGGGTGAATTCCTTATATCAAAAGTACGGAGTAGATAACAGGCAAGATTTAGTTAAAAGGGCAAACCTTGATAAGGTCGAAGTTGCAAGGATTGAAAATATTCCATATTGGCAATATGAGGGAACACAACTTGTACAGAAAATTCCTGTTTGTAAAAGAGATGTTGAACGGCTATTAAAATTACTGGAAAATGAAGATGAAAAAGAAAAATTCAATTTGGTGTATTCATCAAATTACCTGTACAAATTTATGTACTTAGAAATGCCGAGCGATAAAGAATACATCCAAAGAAACAAAATAATTAACAAAACTTAATCGGTACTCCAGTTAATTTCAACCAAATCCTTTTGTTTGAGAAAATCATTACATTTCTTGAACGGATTGTTACATACACACATAAAAGCCTTTACACCGTATTTTAATTTATTTGAATAATTACCACAGTAATTTTTTGCACAACCAAGATTTGATGGGTGAGAAGTTCTAATTATATAAATATTTTTATTCTCAAGTTTATAATTATCATCTTTGTCATCTTTAAACTCATCTATCAAATTAGCTTTTTCTCCAAACAGCATTACCACAAGAGGCTCGTTATTTTTTTTATTGATAAGTTGTTTTATTATGTAATTAATAAAAGGAATCCAACTATCTAAATGTTCTTTTCTTAGCTTTTTTTGAATAGAGTCATTTTTACCTTTCTTTAATGTTAATGATGCGTTTAACAGTAAGACTCCTTGGCTACGCCATTTTTCCAAGCTTGTATTTAAATTATTAATTCCAAGTTCTTCTATTCTGCTAAAAATATTTTTCAAAGAATCACTTGCTGGTTCTTTGTTCCCAAAAGAAAAAGCCATACCATCAGCTCTACCATATTCTGGGTAAGGGTCTTGACCGATTATCAAAACTCTTACTTTTTGTGGTGTTAAGCCTTTAAAGGCATTGAATATATCGCTCTTTGCAGGAGACTCACATTCATTAATACATTTAAATATATTTGAGTTTTCTTTGAAAAAATCATTTATTTCTTTATCAGTAAGCCATTCCTTGCAATTTCCCCATATTTCTTTTAGAGCTTCCATAACTTCCTTTCTGCCGTTTAGAACTTTGAGGCGATATTTGAACATAATTAACACTTAATAAGAACATTTTACGCATAAAAAGCTGAAAACGCAAGTATTTTACACTCAGTAACTGGCTGTAAACAAAACTATTAATCACCTATTATTAAAGAAATGAGGGCAGTAATGGAAAATAACTTAGATATAAAAGGACTTTTAGGGAAACGGATTAAAGAATTACGGACTGAAAGAAAACTTACGCAAGAAAAACTTTCTGAAATGGTTGGATTTGGGCAAAGAACACTTAGCAAACTTGAAAGAGGAAAAACTTTTATTACAGCTGAACATCTTGCCAAGCTATTAACTGCTCTTGATATTGGAATTGAAGATTTGTTTAATTTCGGCTACCTGCAAGAAAAAGAAATCTTAAAAGAAGAATTAATCAACGCTATTCGGGATGAAAAGGTTGATATTGAAACTCTATACCGCATTTATAAGTCGTTGATATAAACCTTTCCGGTGACGTTCAAGATTATAATATTAGAATGCACTTGCTAAAATTTAGTAGGTGCATTTTGTTATATGCTTATTCCTCTATAAATTTAGGAATTATACCCACTTTAAGGTTAAGCAGGAAACAGTTGCCATTTTAAAAGTTACCAACATAAAATCGTGGAAATTTATAGCCTAAATGCTTAACAAAAATTTACACTCTCGCCGCTGGAACTATTTCCTCCGCGAGCGGAAGTGTTTGTGTAGCAAGGGTATTCGGGATTGTAATTCTTGAAATATCTGTTATCCTGAGGATGTTGGTATTAACTATAAGGAGAAATCAAATGAATAAAGAAATTGACATCCCTTGCATGATAACAATAAATGAAGCAGCACAAATTGTCAAGCTCGCAAAATATCACATTCGGCAGTTAGTTCTGCAAGACAAAGTTAAGTATGTCAAGGCTGGGCGAAAATATTTGCTCAATCTCGACAGTCTAATTAATTATTTACAAAATGGAGATAAAAAAGAAAGGAAGGAAAATAATGAAAAAAACATCAGACAAATTAGAGCGTAAGTACGGATTTATTTTAGCAGACTTCAAGAAAAGTGGTATAAATAAATCAACAATCTTAGATTATGTGAAAGAAGGTTATCTCTCTGAAACAGATGACTACTGGCAGTTAAACTACCCTGCTTTATACGCAAATTACAAAACAGATTACTATAACAGGCGGTTAAAAAATCCTGAATATGGTAAGGGTAAGTACATAAAACCAGCAGGCAAGCCGTCGCAAATTTTTAGACCTCTACATCTTTCGATTTCAATGTTAAAAGATAAAACAAAACCTATAATAATAACAGAGGGTGACAAAAAAGCGATTAAAGCAGTACAAGAAGGTTTCCCTTGTCTTTCGCTTGGCGGAGTATGGGGTTGGAAATGTAAAGCAGACACTATAGATTTAGAAGAAAATCCTGAATGGGAGTTAATTGCTGATATCATACCCGATTTAGTGCAGGCTGATTTCAAAGACAAGGAAGTAATACTATGCTATGACAATGATATGTACCATAATCTAAAAGTCCAACAGGCTCTATACTTACTAGCTGACTATCTTATAAGTGAAAAGGGGGCTAAAGTAAAACTTATATTTCTGCCAAAAGGCAAAGCTAAAGGACTTGATGACTTTTTAGTTGCATACGGAGCAGATGCATTTCAAAAGTTACTTGATGAGGCAGAATTTATTACACTAGAGAAAATTCAAAAGAAGCTATCAGGTAAGAAAGAAATTGCAGAGTTTCCAGTAGATGTATTTCCTGAACCTGTAAAAGACTTAATTCTAGAACTTCATAAGCGAATGGATGCACCCATAGAGTACATAGCTTGTACTTTTCTTATAGTAGTAAGTATTCTTATGGATGGGCATTATGCCATAAATGTAAATCCTGGAACAAATTGGATTGAACATCCGATTTTATGGTTGGCAATAATCGGAGACCCTTCACAAAAGAAAACTCCTTGTTTAAACATTGGTAAAGATATACTAAATGAGTATAACCAAATTTTATCAACAAATTTCGAAACAGAACTAAATGAATACAATCGAAACAAAGAATATTATAAACGCCAAAAGGAAAAATACAAAGAAGCTATTAAGAAGGGGGAAAATATGGAATTACCTATTGAACCTGAAAAGCCTATGAAACCCCGCTTAATGACACAGGATATAACCAAAGAAACATTAGCTTACCTTATGGATATAAATAGCAAGTTTCATTTAGGTTTGGCGATATATGTTGATGAGTTAGCTTCATTTATAAAAAGTTGGAATCAATACAAACGTGGTGGCGGAAATGATAAAGAATATTTCTTAGCTTCATGGTCAAGGGAACGGCAAAATATAGTTCGTAAAAGTGATAAATCAGACTACACTTTTGACGCAAGTCATAACATAATTGGTGGAATTCAGCCTAAGGTATTATATGAAACTCTGTTCGGGAAAGGTATAGAATGCTATAACGGAATGATTGAAAGGTGGTTATATTGTTGTAGTGAATACAAGGAAACTGGAATTTCATACAATTCTGATGAAGAATATGACCTTTCTGCTTTTACCAAAATTTGTCAAAAAATATTTTCAAATGTTGTATTACATCCTGAAACTATAAATATTTACCAACTTGATAATGACGCAAAAAAACTTTTTCAAACATTCCGGTCTAAAATAGTATGTTTAAAAAGGTCAGGTAAATATGATGATATAACGCAATCATATCTAGAGAAACAAACTCGTTACACCGCACGCCTAACACTGATACTTCATTGTATACGCAATCTTGACGAAAAATCTGCCACATCTTTTGATGTTTATAACGCAATAAAGTTGTGTCATTACTTTAAAAGCTGTTTTGAAGTAATTACAGACAACAAGCTTAATTATGATGAACATGAGGAATGTGCATTGAACTTTTTAAAACGAAAAAATTTTAAAACGGTTTCACCAACGGAATTATTCCGCAATAATAAAACTAAAATCAAAGATATTAAAACAGCACAGGTTACTTTGGAAGGGCTTGCACGCAAAGGATATGGGCGAATGGTAAAGGCTAAAAATGGAGTGTCTTTCATCTATTATGGAAGTTAGACTATGATGCAGGGTGACACCTAAAAATTGTTGCCCTGCATTCTTTTTTAAGAAAATGAAGCTGGAAGTTATGGAAAAGGGAGATAATAAAAAATGATAAGAAGGAAAATAAAATGGCATTTTATGAACAAATCAGTAAATTCACTTATAGATTAACCGTTTGTCAGGGTTACGATTCCAAGGGCAAAAAACTTCGCAAAAGAAAAACAATTAAACTGGATGAAACATTAACCGCTAAGCAGGCTGAAAAAGAGCTTAACCGTCAAATGGTTATGTTTGAAAACGAAGTCTTGAACGGAGTTTACTTAGACGGCGAAAAGATAACATTTGAAGCATTTACACAAAGGTGGTTAGAAGATTACGCAGAAAAACATCTTACACTTACAACATTACAATCATATAAAATCATGCTTAAACGGATTTTGCCTGCTATCGGACATATTAAACTTGGTAAAATACAGCCTCATCACTTGATACAGTTTTACAACAATCTTGATGAAGCAGGAGTAAGACTTGACGGCAGATTTACCCCTACCAAAGCCCTAATAAAATATCTTGAACCGTTGACACTTTCTCACATAATCAAAACTACAGGCATATCGTCTAAAACTTGTAGAAGGTTAAAGACAGGCATGGCAACAAATTACAGTACCGCTCAAAAGCTCTGTAATTGCTATAAATTAGATTTCAACAGAATGTTCAAGTGTAATTCAGAAAAGAAACTGAATCGAAAAACAATCAAAAATCATCATATTGTAATTCATTCAATACTTTCAACCGCTGTTGATTGGAATATCCTAATGAATAATCCTGCTGAAAGAGCAAAACCGCAAAAAGTAACAAAGTCACAAGCTAAATATTACAATGATGAACAAGTGGCAGATATGCTCAACTGCTTGAAAAGTGAACCATTAATGTATATGACGATGATTTATCTTGCTATAGATATTGGGTTACGTGAGGGTGAACTTACAGGGTTGAAGTGGGAAGATATAAACTTTGACAACTGCGAAGTAAATATTAACAAACAACGACATTATATTACAGGAATTGGAAATATTGAAGGTAAACCAAAAACGGATGCAGGAATAAGAGTTGTTACAGCCTCAAAAACAGTAATATCACTATTGAAGGAATACAAAAAACAACAGAATGAAAACCGGTTAAAGTTTGGTACAGCTTGGCAAAATGGTAAATATGTATTCTTGCACGAAGACGGTAGCCCTATAAGCACACAGTTGCCTTATAAATGGTTTACAAAGTTCTTAAATCGTCATAACCTGCCAAAGATAACCTTCCACCAACTCCGCCACACAAACGCAAGCCTGCTAATTTCATCAGGCGAAGATATTGTAACCGTAAGCGGAAGATTAGGACATGCTGATAAAAATGTAACACTAAATACTTACTCTCACATAATAAAATCAAAAGAAGCACAGGTCGCAAATAAAATGGATGAGTTTTATGCAGGATTAAAAATTAGTTTCTAAATCATTTTACAATACGGAGATTAGCTTTACTTGGTTGAGATAAGCCTTGATTACCACCCTGTAGCTCAGCGATTCCTAAAATCAATTTTTGCAATTCTTTAACGGTTAATCCTAATTCTAAGGCAATATCATTTTTACTAATACCATCTTCTGCCAAATTAGTAAGAACTTTATCTAATATCTGCGAAGTTTCTCTAGCAATAGGATATGGTTCATTAATATTAAACCCTTTCTTATTTATTTCAATGTTGAGAACTCTATATTGCCATTCTGATAAAAGATTAAGTTTATTTAGCCTATATGCCATTGCTGTTAAAGAAACAGACCAGTATCTTTTTAATTTTATAAGATTTGAAATTGTAGGCAAGGATGGTGCTTGAGAAATAACAGTAGCTTCTGGCATCAAAAAAGCAGATGCAAAACTATTTGCTTCTTTTTCTGCTTCTTTATTTTTTTGTGTAATGCCATGTTTATGTAAAACTAAATGTCCTAGTTCATGAGCAGCATCAAAACGACTGCGTTCTGCAGACTTTAGATTATTTAACAAAATAAAGGGGACACCATTTTTCCAAACAGAAAAAGCATCTACATTTTTATAATCTTCAGCTATAAAATAAACCCTTATTCCTTTAGATTCTAAAAGATGAATCATGTTAGAAACTGGTTTCTCTCCTAAGTTCCACATTTGTCGCAATAATATAGCTGCCGATTCTGGTGTTTCATCTCTTAAATCTGGTAAATTATGGTTAGGTAAAGTAAACTTTGATTCTATCCAATCATTTAATTCAAAAGCCAATAAACCAGTTGCAAGAGAAGAATCTCTTTGTGAAGCCGACATTTTTGTCAATGCTCTAAAGCTAGCACTTTCCAAATCGATAGGTTCAACTTTTTTCTTGGAAAAAAAACTTACAGGAAATTCTAATATTCTAGCAATGTTTAAAAGAGTGTTTTCACTTGGTTCTTCTTTTACAACTTCACTTTCAAAATTTGTAATAGACTGAGGAGTTAAGTCCAATAACCCTGCTAACTCCTTTTTACTCATTCCTCTTTTTTGACGAGCAAGAGTTAATCTGCTTGGTGAAAACATATATATTATCCTTCATTTTGCTTTCTAATAACTGGTATATCTATTTCGTCCTCATCGGTTTCATCTGACATAATTTCTATATCATTCAAAGCTTGTTTTGGTAAAATTAATCTTTCTTCCCATGCTTTTATTTTGCCGTGAGTGTCAATGAAAGACGGTTTAGATAATTCCATTCTTAATTCTTTGTCATTAGCATAGTATAAAAGTATATATGTTTCAAATTCTTCTACATCTTGTTCAGGAAAGCCTGTAAAGAGGTTTCCCTGTTTGCCTTTATCTATTAATTTAATACTTCCTTCTCCTTTAGGATTTTTATTTGAAGCTGGTTGATTAGGATTTCCTGTTGCTGCATTCCCAGAAGAAGGAATTATTCGTATTTTCTTATTCTTAGAAATTATACCTTCAATACCATTCTCTTGGTAAACTTCCCAACCCTGATTATGTGTTAATAGCCTCAATTTGCTATTTGTATCATTCCATTGAATATATCCAGGTTGACCTTTTGTATCAAATGCCGTACTGTTTGACCTTGATAAAACACCAGCTTTACATGCTTCTATTAAAATCTCACTATTTACACCAAGATTCTTTAACTTTAATTCAACTTCCTTTAAATCTGTAATTATGGTATTATTATAATTAACTTCATTTTCTACTTTCATAGTTTCTCCTTAAATTTTACTTATACTTTTTATACCACATTTGAGGTTAAAAAACAATAAGTTGCTTTTAAACTTTACATTCCTTCACAAAGAACGCTTGCATTACAAATCTATGTTGTAAAATTATTTTATGCTATAATACCTGTAAAATCAGCATAAAGAGGTAGCATGTTCTTATTCTACATAGATGAATCAGGGGAGATTGCATATAATTCAGGTTCAAAGTATTTCGTGTTTAATGCTTTAGGCATAAATGCGAATGACTGGAAAGCTATTAACCATAAAGTTAATGTGTTAAAAACGGTTGTTTTCAAAACTAACTCTGCTCCTGTCTTAGAAGTCAAATCTAACTGGATAAGATTTCCAAAAGAAAGAGAAAAACATAAATATCTTGCGGATTTATCTAAAGAAGAATTAATACAGCTTTCCTGCGGATTAATGGATATTATTGTCAATAATAACTGTACTTTAATTTCTACAGTTATTAACAAAGACTCTCTACTAAGACACTATGGGATAAACAAGCCCGAGCCGAATATTTTTGCTATTCAGTATTTGTTAGAAAGAATTTCACTATATATGGCATATAACCATCCTGATGAACAAGCGATTGTTATTATGGATAAATGCTCGGATAGTATAGAAAAGATGTTAAACAGAACTCACACTTTACAGGTTGAAGAAGGTTACTCTTGGAAAGGAATTAAAAATATAATTGAAAATATTATGTTTGTTGATTCACAATATAATAATTTTATCCAATTAACAGACTTATGTGCATATAATGTAAATCGTGCTTTCAAAGATGATAATCCTGAATATCTATTTTTCAAAATGTTATTGCCAAAATTTGCTTATAATCAGAAAACAGGAAGCTTAAATAATGCAGGGATAACATATAAATTAAAAGAGTTCTTTGACAAAGACAATCCTAATATGTATAAATTCTTAAATACTTATAAAAATGAAAACAGTGTATTGCCAAATGGCAAATACACCGCTTAATTATATTATACCCTATTTTGCAAAAAATTCAACATAGAATCATATAAATAATTTACAAATTTTAATTTGTGCTATAATTAACACGTTAATTAAATGAGGTAAGTAATGAAAAAAGTTGCATGTATCTTAAGTATTTTTATTGGTCTTGGAATGTTTAATGCTTGTTTCGCAGAAAAGAATCCTGCTTGTACGTCTGGTTCAAAAATTTTAATACTTCAAGTATTGGATGAGGGAGCACTTGGATTTATATGTCCACGAGTTAATTGGAGTTATAGCAATTATGAAACGGCTTGCAAATTAGATGGAAGATTGGTCTATTTAACTCAAAATAATAATTATGTAGACGAACAAATTATTAAAATTAAAAGAAGTGAATGTTTTGCAGAAAGTGGAACTTATAAATATTTTAATAAGGAAGGCGATAGAAAAACTGTTAGAGCGATTGATATAATAAATAAAAAATTATAATCTTTGTTATAAACATTAGATATTTTTCAGGGGACTAAAAAGGGACTAATTTTACAAATAGTCCCTAAAAATTATTGAAAGTTACTAAAAGAACAAACTTTCAAGATTAAACAATACTGGAGGTTACGGGATGAAATTTGAGATTACAAAAAGCAAAAATATTTGTTCGAATCCCACCTCCTCCTCCATTTTAAAAGAGCCTCAAAAGGCTCTTTTTTTAGTGCGTTTCCGCCCTGTTATTAAAGCGTGAAAATTGTTTAATTTTGCCATTTAGGGGGCTATTTTGGAGGCTACAAAAGAAAAATATTGATTTTACTGGATTTTAGACAATCCCGCATTTTGTCATGTGTACAGATATTTTGTATAAAATTTTAATAAATAAGCGTTATTATTAATAAATTTTTAAAATAGACAGGTTTAAAGTCCTCTCATACCAACCGAAGTCAAGGATTTGGGAGCAAGATTTTTTAAATATTTCTATAATAAGTTCATGTTAGAAAAATCGGAGGCAAAAATGATCCTGACAGAAGATGAATTTATTATTCTTAGTGCAATAAAAATCGGCTTAAATAATACAGAAATAAAAGAAAAATTTGGCATTGAACTAATCAAAAACGATTCAAGACTTAATGCTTTATATCAAAAATATGGTGTAAGTGGCATAAATGAACTTTTACAGATTGCTGATTTACAGAAAGTTGAAGTTCTGCCAAAAGAAAAAATTCCATATTACCAGTATGAAGGTTCAGAGCTTGTTCATAAAATCAAAATTTGCAAAAATGATGTAGTTAATCTAATTAAATTTTTTGAAAATGTATCAGACAGTGAACAAGAATATGAAATAATGAAATTATTTGACTGAATTGAAATCAAAAAATTAAACAGTTAATTTGCAGTTTCTTCTAAAGCCTGTTTATATTCTGCATCTCTAAGAGGTGTACTAAAAAATCCGCCGTATTCACCTTCTTCAAGAGAATTAAATACTTCGCCTGTAGGTAAGAATAAAAGATTAATTTTCTCTGAAGTTTCCTTGCAGTAACCCCAACTTCTAACCATAAGTCCAACATCAGGAACACTTGTTATACAACCGCCGTTTTTTATGACATCTGCATATAATTTTTTATTATCAGCATTATTTTTACAGGTTTGAACATCATGACTCCACCTGATACAAATTTCTTCATCACTTTGACATAATTTGTAGCGATTATTAGTTTGGAAATTCCCTAAATTTACATAAGTTAATCCTCCTGCCTATAAGATAAGTCCTGTAACTGATAAAGTATTTTTGGGAAGGTAACATTTTTGAGTTTCTCGGAAGTAATTTCATGATTTTTTTGAAATTTAATAGCCTGTTTTTCACTAGGGAACAATAAATCACTCGGTTTGTAATGCCTGTTATCTATCCCGAAAGTCATTAATTTTTGTGCATCTTCATAACTTACTCCATAGTCAAGCCTTAATTTATACACCACTTTGAATAAATCACAAAGGTCGGGAGATGAATAAATTATAGTCCATAGTTATTATTAAACATTTCTATCCTTTTTTGTTTATTAAAATAAAAACAGTGTATTGCCAAATGGCAAATGCACTGTTTAATTATATTACACCTTATTTTGCAAAAATTTCAACTCAGAATCATATAAATGATTTAAAGTTTATTATGAGGAATTTAAAAGATCGGAAACAATGAGAATGATTATTTATATAAGTATTTAGCCATTATAGTATAAACTTATTGTTATTTTCCAAAATCTATATTGTCATTTTTCTATAAAAATAATAGTTGGTTCAAAAAATTTTATACTAAAACAATTATAGAAAGGAGATACTATGAACATTGTAGAACCGATTAGACGAAAAAAAGATTTAAAAAAAATTGAAAGCATACTACGTAAACAAAGTTTGCGAGATCTATTACTTTTCACGATTGGCACAAATTGTGGTTTAAGAATCTCTGATATTTTAAATCTTGATGTTAGAGATGTCCAAAATAAAGATTACATAAGTATTACAGAAAAGAAAACCGGAAAATATAAACGTTTCCCGATTAATTCAAAACTAAAGCCCATGTTCGCCCAATTTACTCAAGGCAGAAAAGCTGATGAGCCATTATTTTTATCTGTATTCAATAATAGAATGGAAAGAACTCAATGTTATAGAATTATAAATGATATTTGCCGTAAGGCAGGAATTGATTATAATATTGGTACTCATACTTTAAGAAAAACTTTTGGATATCACCATTACCGAAAGTTTAAAGATATTGTAGTATTGCAAAAAATATTCAATCACTATTCACCGCAGGTTACGCTTCGTTATATAGGAATTGACCAGGATATAATTGACAATAGTTATAACAACTTTATCCTATAATATGTCAGAATAACACAACTTTCTACAAAACAACTCAACATATTTACACTTGTGTTGAGTTGTTAAAAAACACTTTACTTTTAACAAGTCTATCACAAAATAAAAAAATTACATAGTGGCTTACAGTATTATATTTAACAGATAAATATTTAAAGAGACTTCAGCTTATTTAAAACTCAACACAAGTGTAAATGAGTAGAGTTTTAAAACCTTTATCTAACGATGTAATGGAAAATTCTCTTAGGAAGTAAGCTTTAATAATGGGTAGCAGTATACCAATAAAAAATATCCAAGAAATAAATTGTATAAAAGATTTATACAGACAAAAAAATCAAATTAGTGAATTACTAATGTTCACATTAGCCATTAACACAGGAATTGATTTAATAAACTTATTGAATTTAAGGGTAAAGGATATTAAAAACAAAAAATATCTCTGTATTGAAAAAAATAAATCCATACCATTAAACGAAGAAATCTTAAAATTAATTGCTGAAGTTATAAAAGATAAAAAGAATAATGAATATCTATTCTCAAATGCAAACGGCAATAAGAGACATCGGACAACAGTTTTTTATTCTTTCAAAAATATTATCGCAGAACTAGGATTACGTAATAAATATTCGGTTGCTTCATGGAGAAAGACTTTTGCATATCATTACTATCACAAGTATAAGGATTTATCATATCTTCAGTGGTTATTTAATCAGACAAATATAAACATGGCACTAAAATTCATCGATGAAGATGAAAATATGAATCTTAGGTATCGGGATGGAATTAGTTTATAGGATGGTTTATGAGTAAATTTAATATAAAAATACTAGCTCACAGGGGCTTTTGGAAAGAAGAAACTGAAAAAAACACAAAGACAGCATTTGAGCGTGCTTTCAACAGTGGTTTTGGTATTGAAACAGATTTACGTGATATCAAAGGTGAAATTGTAATTTCTCATAATATGCCGCAAGGCGGAGAGATGAAATTTGAGGACTTATTAAAACTCCTAGATGGCAGAGATTTAACGCTTGCATTGAATATAAAAGCTGACGGTATGGCCGATGAGATTAAAAGACTGCTTGAGAAATACAAAATTTCAAACTATTTCACATTTGATATGAGCATTCCCGAGATGGTTTATCAACACAAAACAGGATTAAAATTCTTTACAGGTCAAAGTGATATAATACCTGAGCCAATTATGTTTGATAAAGCTGAAGGTATATGGCTTGATTCTTTTAATTCTGACTGGTTTGGAGAAAAAGAAATCAAAAATATTTTAAATCAAGACAAAGAAGTCTGTATTGTTTCTCCAGATTTACACAAAAGAGAATATAAAAAAGTGTGGAATATATATAGAAATATTAATGGGATAATGCTGTGTACTGATTATCCTATGGAAGCAAAGGAGTTTTTCAATGTCAAAAATTAAAGCAGTAATATTTGATATGGACGGAGTACTTATTGATGCAAAAGACTGGCACTATGAAGCATTAAATCAGGCTTTAGAACTATTTGGCTACAAAATTTCACGATATGATCATCTTGTTACTTTTGACGGGCTTCCCACGAAAAAAAAACTTGAAATGCTTACAATTGAAAAGGGCTTACCCAAGGGATTACATAAATTTATTAATCACATGAAACAGATTTATACAATGGAACATGTTTACATGAAATGTAAACCTCTTTTTTGTCACCAATATGCTCTATCAAAATTAAAAAATGAAGGTTACGGGCTGGCTCTCGCGTCAAATTCTGTCAGAGTAACTATTGATATGATGATGGAAAAAGCTGATTTACAAAAATACCTTGATTTTACCCTGTCTAATCAGGATGTTACAATGCCAAAACCTAATCCTGAAATTTACCAGACAGCGATAAAAAGATTTGGTTTAGAACCGCAAGAATGTCTGGTAGTAGAAGATAACTTAAACGGAATCAATGCAGCTCTATCTAGCGGTGCTCATCTTTTGAAAGTTGAAACAGTAAATGATGTAACTTATCAAAACATTAAAAATAAAATAAAAGAAATCGAAACAGAAAGCTCAAATCTAATTTTAGGAGGTGTTAGATAATGAATATATTAATTTTAATGGCAGGTTCTGATAAAGATTTCTGTGAAAAAGGCTACCCTAAGTATTTAATTGAAATTAAAAATAAGCCTATTATTCAGAGGACTATTGAGCTCTTGAAAACCGTTGGAAACAACATTACGTGTATTATAAGAAAAGAAGATCAGGATAAATATTTTTTAGGCGATACATTAAAAATTTTATGTCCAAAATGTAAAATTATAGAAATTGCTGGAGATACAAAAGGAGCTGTATGCTCAGCATTATTTGCAATAGATGAAATTAATAATGAAGAGGAACTATTGATAATTAATGGAAGTCAGCTTATAAAAACTGACATTAAGCCTGCCATAGAAAGTTTTCGGACAAGAAATCTTGACGCTGGTATTGTAACAATAAATGCAGTTCATCCACAATACAGTTCCGTTTTATTAGATGAAAATAACTTTGTCATACAAACAAGTGAGAAACGTCCGATTTCTAATATCGCATCTACAGGATGTTGTTACTTTAAAAAGGGTCAAGACTTTGTACGCTCTGCATTTGGGGTAATAGAAAAAGATGTTGATACACTCGGACAATATTATATAAGCGCCACTTTTAACGAAATGATTTTAGACAATAAAAGTATTGGAACTTATGAAATTCCCAAAAAGGATTATGTAACATTCTCAAATTACCAAATGTATGAAAATTATTTAGCACACAGGAGAGGTTAGAAATATGATTAATATAGTAATACCAATGGCTGGAGCTGGCTCAAGATTTGCAAAAGCAGGATACAAAAATCCCAAACCGTTTATTGATGTTTTAGGCAAGCCTATGATATGCCATGTTCTAGACAATCTGAATATACCAGATGCAAAGTTTATTCTACTCACAAGATTTGAACATTATAACAATGAACAAGAAACAGTTAAATGGATAAAGTCTAATTATAAAGTTGAATTTGTTATGATTGACAAATTAACAGAAGGTGCCGCCTGTACAGTTTTACATGCTCATAGATTAATCAATAATGATACACCTCTTTTAATAGCAAACTCAGATCAAATCGTTGATATGGATATTTCAGAGTACATAAATGATAGTAAAAAAAGAGGGCTTGACGGTTCTGTTCTTTGTTTTGAAGATAATGACAAAAAATGGTCATATGCAAAACTAGATAAAAATAGATTCATTACGGAAATTCGAGAAAAAGAAGTTATCTCAAAAAATGCAACAGTTGGAATTTATTATTTCAATAAAGGCAGAGATTTTGTAGAAAATGCTATTGATATGATTGTAAGAAATGAAAGGGTGAACAACGAGTTTTACGTTGCACCTGTTTATAACTATGCAATTAATCAGGGTAAAAAGTTTGGAATTTATACGATAGGTAAAACCCAAATGCACGGAACCGGAACTCCAGAAGATTTAGATAAATACATTGAAACGGTAAAAGAGCAGCAAGGAGCATTAGTATTATGAGAACAGCAAGACTTGAAGATATGGTAAAAGGGTGGTTTGTCGGGAATTTTGAACCGACACTTATAAAAACTAATGATGTGGAAGTTGCGGTAAAAAGCTACAATAAGGGAGATTATGAAGAAAAACATTATCACAAAATTGCGACAGAGCTCACTGTTATCATTCAAGGCAGAGTAAAAATGAACGGAGTTGAATACCAAAAAGGTGACATTATTGTTATGGAACCTATGGAGGCAACTGATTTTGAATGCCTAGAAGACGGCACACAAAACGTAGTCGTTAAATACCCTGGTGCTAATAATGATAAATATTTAGGGAGAGCATAAATGAAATTTAAATTAGGACAAAAAATTATAGATAAACTCCGCAATAAAAAACAGAATGAGAATAAAAAGCTTTTAGAGAATGTTCTAAATTGTCTGCAATCTATTTTACAAATAAATAATAAAATATTAGAACGTTCAAACTATGTTGGAGGCCAGAGATGGGAAATTGAGTTGCAAGAACGCTACAAAAATAAGCTCTATCTTGACGGATTTGGTTATAAAGTCTTTTCACAGAATGATGAAGACGGAATAATCAATGAAATATTTACACGAATAGGCACCACAAATAAGAAATTTATAGAGTTTGGCGTACAGGACGGAATTGAATGTAATAGTCATTTATTATTAGATACAGGCTGGTCAGGACTCTGGATTGATGGCAATAAAGACGATTGCAATAAGATAAAGACTTTTTTTAAAACTTCTTTGGAGGATAAAAAGTTAGCCATATTAAATGATTTTATTACAAAAGATAATATTAATGAATTATTTGCCAAAGCAGAATTTCAAGGAGAAATAGATTTCTTATCTATTGATATTGATGGTAACGATTGGCATGTACTGGAAGCCATACTAAAAAGAAAACAAATCATACCAAGAGTTATTTGTGTAGAATACAACCCGCTAATACCACCTGCTTCTGATCCGATGGATTGTTCTACAGATTACGTGCTTCCATATAAAGAAGATTGGATTTGGCCGGTTGATGACAGCCAAGGAGCCTCTCTGAGTGCATACTACCATTTGTGCAAAAATTACGGCTACCGGCTTGTCGGAACTTGCGTCAATGGTGTTAATGCATTTTTTATACAAGAAAATTTAGCACAAGACAAATTCATATCTGATAAAAATGGAGCTTTACCATTTTACAATCCCTGGAGGCATAGAAATATCAAATATTATACTCCTTTTGCTATGCCATTTTGTGATTTAAGAGAGTCACTGGCTGATAGAATAGATATTTACAAAAAAAACGGGTTAATTTAAGAGGGAAGATTTATGGTAAACAAAGTTGCATTCATAATTCCAACATATCCTCCACATTTTAACTATGCAAAAAATTTCTTAGACACATTTAGAAAGAACTATTTAAATTTGCAAGCTGATTTATTTTTTATTTTCTCTAATGAATCAGAAGCACAAGAATTTGGTGAATATGAATATAAAATTATTCTTCCTGATGAACTGCGTATTTTTGAAAATGGAGGCATAATTAATATCAAAAAGTTTTTTGCATTAAAATCACTTCAAAACCAATATGATTATTATATTGTTTTAGATTCCGAATCCGAAATAATAAAAAATGTCGATTTGTATTCAATCTGTAATAGTATATATGAAACAAAAAAACTGTATGGTAATACCGTTTGGAATTTTGAGCACATTGGCATGTGTAAAATAAGGGAACAATGTAAATCTCATTTCAAATCAAATGAAAACTTTTCAACTCTTGCAGAAAAAGAAAAAGATTTGTATTTATGGTTCTCAAACCTTCCTGTATATAAAAATGAATTTCTTCAAGACTTCTTTGTCTCAATAGATTTTAACAATTCAATTTCTACTCTTACCGGACTTGATTTTGATCATTACATATACATGTATTACCTTATACTATATCAAAATTTTAAAGTTGTAGATTTAAAAATGCATGGTTATCTCGGAGCTGGAGAAAATATGCCGGAAGGTTATTGTTATATTCCTGCTAATGCATTGAAGCATGATTTTTATATGTGTGCAAAGCAATCATTACATCTATGGAATAACAAAAATCTCTTTGTTGTTATTCAGATAGATAGAATATTAGCACGGCTGTTTTGGATAATAGGAAATGCTTTATCTGATTTAACCATTCAATATCACAATTTAGAGGAAAGAGTAAGAAATTTAGAAAATAAAGAAATTGAAACTAAACAGAAATCTAAATTATATAAATTCTTTCACATGTATGCACTAAGAGGGAAAAAATGATTGAAAAAATATCCATTGTAATTCCATATCACGGACGCCTCAGTCTTTTCAAAGAAACACTTGAATCTTTAAGAAAGCAATCATTTAAAGATTTTGAAGTCGTAATAAGTGATGACACAAATGATACAGAAAATATCAAAATGCTTATTGACAGTTACTCCGATTTGCATATCAAATATGTAAAATCAAGTATAAACCTCGGAGCGATTTCTAACACTTTACAAGGAATAAATAATGCAAGTAATAATTTTATACATATATTACACACCGATGATATTTTATCTCCTAATTGTATACAATTTGAACAAGAACTCATTAACAAATATCCGGGAAATTTATTCATAAACCATATTCATCATGCATTTGAAAATGAGTTTTATTCCAATGAACATAATGAGTATAAAATAGAATGCCCTAAAACATCCTGGCTAAAGTCTAAAATTTTTACAGATTGCACCGTTCCCAGCGCCTGGTGTTTTAATAAAAAAATTTTGAAAGATATAAATTTTACCAAAGGAGAATTCGCATTTGTATATGATTGGAACTTTTTATTTTCTGTATTAGTTTATTTATATAAAAATGAATTAACCTTCATTGAAATACCGCAAGGTTATGTAGGCTGGAGAGAACATAGCGATTCTGAAAGTACAAAAGGTATTCTTACATGTTTTACCGAATGGAAGCGTTTAGCATTGCTTATGGCAAATGAACTACAAGAGTGCGGGATTTTAAATAAGAAAGAGATTAAAAGAGTACTCAAAAAATCAGAAAAATGCAGAATTAAGAGAATAATAAAAGATTATGAGAAAAATAAAAAAAATTTTAAACTACCACAAGATGTGTTATTTAAGTATTACTGGAAACTATTACTAAAATTTATTTACTCTAAAGAGAAGCAGCCTGCTTCACATAGAATCATATATAGAATATTGGGTTTTAAAATATCTAAAAAAAGCACAAAAAATTATAAAAAATGTTCAATAAAAAACTCTAAAGTACCGCTTATAATAGATGGAGATTTTTATAATTTAAAAAATTTCCCTATAAAAGCTAAGAATTATCAGTTGCAATCTGATGCCTATACAATACCTTCTCTTTGTATTGTTATACAGGGGCCAATTGTAAAAGAAAATGATTTTACATTAGAAACATGTAAAATCTATAAAAAAATTTTTAATAATTCAGAAACTATTATTCTTTCTACATGGGATACTGAAGATAAAAAATATCTAAAAAACTTTGAATCTATTGGCGTTAAAGTTTTATTATCTAAAGCTCCTGATTTTGCAGGAAGGGCAAATCTGAATTATCAGATATTATCTACAATGAAAGGACTTGAAGAAGGCGAAAAGCTTGGTTGTGAATATGCGATAAAAACACGAACGGATCAAAGATTTTATTCGACAAATTTAAGCAGAGATTTATTTAATTTATTAAAGATTTATCCGCCTAGCCCCAATTATAATATGCACTCAAGACTTGTTGCTTTATCTTTTAATAGTTTTAAATATCGTTACTATGGTATATCTGATATGTTTTTATTCGGTAATACACAAGATATGCTCAAATACTGGAATTCACCCCTTGACACAAAAAAATATGAAGAATACAAAACAATAAAACAGAAAGATTTGTGGCAGCAATACTGTTCTGAGACATATATTGCTTCACATTTTCTCAAAAATATTGGAGTAACCCCGGAATTTACTCTAAAGCATACCTGGAAAATATACAAAGATTTATTTATCTTTATTGATAAAGAAATTCTTGATATGTATTGGCCTAAATATACGAACCTTGATAGCAGGTGGCGTTTATTTAGGCCTAATATGCTTGAAGAAATGCGCCATAGTGATTGGTTAAACTTGTATTTAAATGATGATTTCTTTATTAAAGAAGATATAGAGTTATTAATACCAAATATAGGAGAAAATTGATGAAAGTATCTGTGTTGATGCCAATATATAATACCAAAGAGGAATATTTAAGAACCGCGATTGAATCTATACTAAACCAGACATATAAAGATTATGAATTTTTAATTTATGATGATGCCTCAAATATAGATCTTCAGAGCATTGTTATGTCATATAATGATGAAAGAATAATATATAAAAAATTTGAGAAAAATCAAGGAATCTCGAAAATCAGAAATGAATTAGTAAAAGACTCGCGAGGAGAATACCTTGCAATAATGGATCATGATGATATCTCATTGCCTGAGCGATTTGAAAAGCAGGTTAAACTTCTTGATAATAACCCAAATATTGGAGTTGTAGGATGTTGGCATGGTTTTGTAGGTAATAATAAAATTTTTAAACGACCTGTTTCCAATAAAGAGATTAAAAACATTATTTTTTGGGAATGTCCCCTCCATCATCCAGCAACAATGCTTCGAAAATCTGTTCTAATTGAAAATAATATTATTTATGAAGAAAAATACTCTCCTGCTGAAGATTTTGCTTTATGGGTATACTTATTTGATAAAACAGACTTTTACAATATTCCGGAAGTTCTATTTATATATCGAAATAATTATGAAAATACTACTACTGTGCAAAATATAAAAATGGAAATAGGAATTAATAATGTATTAAATCATTTAATAACTTCACATCCAAGAGAATATGAAAGAGCTGAAATAAAGAAAAAGTTAAAAAAACACATAAAAATAATGTTTTCACCACTTAAGTATTTTCTAGAACCTTTTGCTATAATAAAATATTTGTTTAAACTTTTAATGACTAAAGGATAAGGTAAAAGATGGATACTAAAGATATTTCAGTTATAGTTCAAGGTGCAATAAACAAAAATGAAACCATAAAATGTCTTCAAAGCATAAGGCACTACCTTCCTGGTGCCGAGATTATATTATCAACCTGGGAAGGTAGTAATATTACCGACTTAGACTATGATAATTTAATTCTTAGTAAAGATCCAGGAGCAGCAATTATAGAGAAATCTGCTCAAAAAGTTGTTTATAACAATATTAATCGACAGCTTCTAAGCACACAAGCCGGTCTAGAAAAAGCATCACGCAGATATGCAATGAAAGTAAGAAGCGATTTAATACTTACAAGTGATAGATTTTTAGATTACTTCGATAAATTTCAGGCGAGGACAGATAATTATACTCTTTTTAATAGAAAAATAATTGTACCTGCATTATTTACGCGATTTAATATTAAATGTGACAATCTATACGAGCGCGTAAAAATACCTTTTCATGTTTCTGACTGGTGGCTGTTCGGTCTTCGTGGAGACTTAAATACATATTTTTCCAATACTAAATTGGCAGAAGAACCATATTTTACAGAATATTTTACCAAAGAAGAGAACAAGCACAAAAATACACCATATGGTAAAACAAAATTTAAATTTTCACCTGAGCAATACTTTGGATATTCTTGTTTTGCTAGAAATTTTAAAGATATATATATGGAAGATGCTGCTGATTATAGCGATGAGTTAATGGAAAAATTTAGAGAGTGTCTGGTTAATAATTTCATTGTGCTAGAGTTTGCGCAATCCGGTATTTACTTAAATAAGTATCCATACAGTAAAAATGAAAAATTTTCAGGAGATCAGTACATTGGACTTTATAACTTCTATCGTTATGAATTTGAATATAAAAGAATTTGTGATAAAAATTATCAAATGACAAGCCATAGACAGAAAATATTTGAAGATGAAAATTTTGGATATAACCTTTTAAGGATATACAAACATATATCTAAATTACTAGAGCCTTCAGCAAACTTTTTACAAAAGCTTGAACAAATATTTATTGGCATTCCATTTTCACTTATATCCTTTTTATTTAAATATCGTAAGTAAATTCAATGACTAACAATGAACTTAAGCTAGTTAGTTTAGATGATTGACTTACTGATAGAAAAGTCTATATACTAAAAGGCAAGGTGAAAAAAGATTTTGATATTACAAAAACCAAACTGGTTATATGGGATTTAGATGAAACTTTTTGGGATGGTACGTTATCAGAAGGCAGCATAAAGTTCAATCCAGAGCATCTCCAACTGGTAGAAGATCTTACGCTAAAAGGGATTATGAACTCTATTTGTTCGAAAAATGACCATTCGGCTGTATTACCCCAATTTCTCACTCAGGGTTACAGAAAATACTGGCAGTATTTTCTTTTTCCATCCATAAACTGGGCTCCAAAGGGAGAAAGAGTTAAAAGCATTATTTCTTCAATGAACTTAAGAGAAGAAAACGTAATTATTATTGATGATAATGAAGCAAATATAAATGAGATTAAGTATTATTGCCCCAATATTATGTCAGCATTACCTGAACAAATTGCAAAAATTGCAGAAGAACTATATCTTGTTAACAGTTATGATTTTGAATTTACAAGGCTTAAACAGTACAAAATTCTTGAACTTAAAAATAAAGAAAAATTAAAAACTAACTGCTCCAATGAAGAGTTTTTAAGAAAAAGTGAAATTAAAATTTGCATAAAAAAAGACTGTCTTGAAAACATTAACAGGATTGACGAACTTATACACCGGACAAATCAGCTTAATTTCACTAAAAAACGTGATTCTAAAGAAGATTTAAAGAAATATTTTGAAGATAAAAGTACATATGACTCAGCTTACATAATTGCTGAAGATAAGTACGGCAGCTACGGAATTTGCGGTTTTTATGTACTTAATAAAACTTGTAAGACACTGGAACATTTTCTGTTCTCCTGCAGAATTATGAACATGGGAATAGAAGATTTCGTTTTTTCATATTTGGAAAAGCCCCATATAAATATTGTCCTTCCGGTTTCTTCGTTTCTTGGCGGAACCAGCAATTGGATTAAATTAGTTGATAATCTTGATTTAAAACCTATTGAAGTAAAAAAACAGGCATCAATTAATATTTTATTTAAAGGTGCTTGCGACTTGTATTCAGTAATTAACTATATATCAGGAGATTGTAATATTGACACAGAATTTCCTTACTGGAATAAACAGCTAATCTATATTTTGTCACATACACATACCGCATTTATTGAACAAACACACCGGCTTCCATACAATAAACTTATGGAACTCACAAAGAGTTTTCCGTTTCCGCATCCGGATGAATTTAAAACAAAGTTTTTCAGCAAGAAATATGATGCGATTATTTTAAGTCTTTTAACTACTACTTACAGAGGTTTGTACATAAATAAAAATGACAGAACCTATGTAGAATACGGCTATGCAAACTGTGATATTACTGATGAAAACAATTGGGATAAGGTTCTTTCATCAATTCCGGAAAAATATAAGGAAGAAAACCGGCTGCTTTTAAAAGTATTCAAGGAAGAATATAAATTTGCTGGTGATCCGCCTGTAGAGCTGGTGCTTAAAAATCTGGAATATATTAGAAAGAATTTAGCCGATAAAACAGAGCTTATACTAATTTTAGGCAGTGAGATTCCTACTCAAAAAGCTCTTGAAGGATATGAAGATATGGCTAAAAAACATATTACTTTGAACAAACATGTAAGAGAGTTCGTAAAAAATTACAATAACATAACTACTCTTGAACTCACTGATTTGATACAAAGCGATGATGATTACAACGAATGCATCAATCATTTTTCAAGAAGAGTTTACAATGCTTTTGCTCAAAAGATTATTCATATAGTAAACAGCAAACTCGGAAAAGCATATCTGCAGCTTAAAGAATTATAAATTCAAGCTGTTAATCCACTTGCCTATTTCTTCTATGTTTGCAGAGTTTTCATATGAAGTATAACCTTCTTTTACTTCAGCCCCTTGCGCTAATTTCTGAATATCTGTATAAGTTGAAGATGCCCCTCCGCCTCCGTGTGTACAGAACGGAGCAACAATTTTACCTTCAAAATTATTTGCCGACAAAAATGTTTTTACTGGAGATGCCATTGTATACCACCATACCGGAGTGCCGATAAATACTACATCATATTCGGCGGTATTTCCTACATTTACAAGTTCAGGTCTAACATCATTTTGTTTCTCAAGCTTAGCTTGATTTACTACAGTGTTATAATCCTGCGGGTAATCATTAACCGGTTTTAATTCAAATAAATCTCCGTCTGTCAATGATTTTATTTTTTCTGCAGCAGCCTTAGTATTACCGGAATGGGAATAATAAGCAATTAATATTTTTTTATCAGACATATTGCCTCCTTTTTATAAATACTCTTTATCACTGACAGGTTCAAGCCATGTCGTTGTATTATCAGGAATATTGGTTTCTATAGAAATATGTGCAAACATACTGTCAGGCGCAGCGCCATGCCAGTGTTCCACTTCAGGCGGAATTTTTACTACATCACCGGGTTTAAGTATTTGTGTTTCTTTTCCACGCTCTTGATATCTTCCTTCGCCTGCAGTTACAAGCAGAATTTGTCCTCCGGAATGTTTATGCCAATTTGTTCTTGCGCCTTTTTCAAACGTTACGTTACCGATTGAAGAATTCCATACATCATCTTTTGTACATAACATATTCAGATACGTTGTACCCGTAAAAAACTTGTTATAAGGATTTATTTCACCCTGCTGAAACGGCTGTTGAATAGTTTTTGCCATAACTGAACCTCCTAATAGTGAAATTATAAATAATGTTAATATTGTCTTCTTCATTAAATTACTCCCTTCAAACATTTTAATGCTGCGATTGTTTTCGGAAACCCGACATAAGGCAGGCATTGAATCATTGCAGCTGTTATTGTTTCTTTAGAATTACCGGCCTTCAAAGCACCTTTAATATGACTTTTTAAAGTTTCTGTATCTCCTGTAGTCACAAGTATACTAATTGTCATAAGTTCTCGTGTTTTAACATCAAGCCCGTTTCTTGTATAAATATCGCCAAAACAAAATTCAGTTAAAAATCTGGCAACATCTTCTCCCATATTTTCAGGGAGTCCCTCTAAAGCCTTTGAAATTTCATCACCATAGAGGGGTTTTTGAATAGCAGCACCTTTTTCAAAACGAGATTTCTCATCAGTAGTACCTGCCATTTCAAGAGGAGTTTCAATACCTCTTTCTTTAAATACTTCATTCATTACACCTATTGCATTGAGTGTTTTTGGAAATCCGATGAAAGGCGCGCATTGATAGAGGGTTTCGCGGACTTCCAGCGGTGTAACTCCGACATTAAGAGCTGCATTAATATGCGCTTTCAACTGCGGTAAAGTCTGCTGTACAGCAAGTGAAGTCACTGTAAGCATCTCTCTTGTTTTCATATCGAGATTTCCAACAGTGAAAACCTCGCCAAAAATATATTTTTGCAGAATTGCCATCATTTCCGGATCAGAACCAACATTCGGATTCCAATCGCTATTAAATAATTTTTCATAATTCTTCTTACAAATATCGCTTCTAGTCATTTTTTTACCCTCCGCTGCAAACAAAATATTCGGCTGAATAAGCATAGCACTTACTATTAATACTAAAAATTTTTTCAACTTTTTACTCCTGAATTTGATTTACAAACTCAGGATAACATATGAGAGTTGCTCTCAGTCAAGAGGTAAAATAAGATTTATTTTTATAGATTCATGGCGTGTGAAAACAACTCTCCTGCTTTAGCGTTATAAGCTCTTCCGTCGTCTTTTGTAAAAAGATTTTCCCAGTGGCTTTCAGGCGTACCATCTGTTGAATATGACGGATTTGTCATCATAAGATGATGTGTATTCGTATCATACCTTAACGGAAAGAGATCTTCCATCTGCATAAAGCTTGGAAGCTTGTCACTAGGGTATTCATAGGCAAAAAGAGAAGAATTAATACGATTTAATCTGTCTTCGTAACTTCTTCCACCCTCGTCATTGTCATTTGATACTTCTACCCCGGGCGCATACTCCTTATTGTATTTAAGTTTTTCAGACCAGCATCTGACCTTATCGTAATTATCAGGAGGTATAAATGCTGTTCCTGTAGTAAGTCCAAGGTTTTTATACCTTTCAAAATCACCTGTACTCTTTTCTCCCGCAAAACTAATTGACGTAACACCAGATCGTCTGCGGATTTCCATCAAGATATACTGCATTTGTTCATACTCCGGAAGAGCCCCTACACCGGTGTAATTAGCCATATCATACCCGCCGATATGTTTAGCAGAATCTATAAATACAGCTTCAAATCCCATATTTATCAACTTTACATGTTCTGCGATAAACAACTCTTGATGTTCAGGATTATTCCAATCAAAAGTTACATCATCCCCGTCAGGTCTTGAAACTTTAATCTGGTCTGCCGAGATTACAGTCCTAAATCCAGTTTTTAGCCCGTGTATGTGCGCAAGGTCATTAAAAGCATGAAACTGTTCGCCGGCAGATAAATTGATATCATAATCTATGATATTTCCGCTGTAACCTGCATTAAGTTTAATTCCGTAAATAGAATTTTCCTCAAACGGCCCTTTATTATAGCTGTCTCCGTAAATATTCGGGAATATCTGAGATAAAATTATACAATTAGCCCAGCTTTTTGCAGAAGGAGGGATGGCTGGTAAAATCTTAATAGAGCTTAGTATGCCGTTTTTTGTTCTATCGCCATACATTTCAGCGATTGCGCGGTTATTAATTTCAATATAATTCGCACTTCTTCCCCACTTGTCACCATAGTTAGGAGTTTCTATGTTGTCAGGAAAATTCTCATAAAAATTACCACTTTCATTAATTGTCACAAGCGTTTCTACAGCCTGCTTTACAGAGCGTGTCAAAAGTTCGAAAGGCAGGATATTACCTATCCATTTTTTCATGCCGGAAGTTATAAGCCGTTCTTTGCACCATTCATCAGGTTTTAAGTCTATATCTTCATTCAAAGCTATCAGTAATTTATTTACAAAATTTGTCATACCCAAAGTTTAACAAACTTCGGGTATAAACAAATTAGCCGTTCAGCATAGCCTATTGTTTTAATCTTTCCAATTCAGATTTTAGTGCATCTATATTGGTCAATTCTCTAATTTTCTGGAGAATGCCGTTAACTTCGTCAGGCGTACCCATACGTGACTGTCCCATAACAATATATTTGCCATCTGTCATATTAAAGAGTTCATCACATAGCATTTGCAAGTCACCCGGCGCACCATTACCAACGTCAGTATGCCAGAAAGCTTTAATTAATCTTGTTGTCTTTTTGAGCTCTTTTACTCCGGCTTCATCAGTAACTTTAAACCCGTCTGACAAAACATTTGCAAATTTATCTGTAAATTTCTTTATGTCTTCAGCTCTTGCAATTATATCTTCAAGCTGTTGTATCCTTTCTTGTTTTGCCGCATTTGACGCTCCAGAAGATGCTTCATCAGCTCTTGAGCGGTTACCGCTTTCATTCGAACGTCTTTCGTTTCCTGTTTCATAAGCGTGACGCTGGTATTCAAATTCCTTAACTGTTATTTTTCCGTTTGCATCTATAGAAAATTCATATGAGATACCGCCTTTACGAAGCACTGCAACTTCTCCATTTACAAGTTTATTCATTATGTATGATTGAGTTTCGTTACTGAACAAATGGAGTTTGTACACAAGCGCCCAGTATATATCACTCTGATCCTGAATTTGATATGTTGTTTGCTTATTGTACTCATCGACCTTTGTTTCTTTAATATCGTATTTAGTTTTAATATCAAATTCTTCAAGTTTCACAGCATTACCACGCATTACAAACTGGTACTCAACACCATTTTTCTGGCATCTGAATTCGCCTCTTGTTCTCAAATTATTAATAATATTGTTTTGTGTTCTTTCACTGAATAAGTTAAGTTTATCAGCCATACGGTACCTTAAATCATTCATATCACGGAATTGATACATAGTTGTATTTGTGCGTCCGTGTGAAGTATCTGCCCCGCGAGCTCCTGAATATCCCGAGTTGCTTCCATTTGCTCTGCCCGCATGATTAAACGAACTTGAATTACCAGATTGTCGTAATGATAATTTATATTCATCAACCATTCTTTGCGCTGCTGCAAACATACCTGTAGAACAATTCCAGCCATCATCTTTACCAACCCAGCTTGCAATGCCATGTGCAAGTTCAGGGTTTAATCTCATGGCTTCTTCGTACAAAGCTTTTGCGTCTTCTACCGGCGTATAAGCTTCATGAGCAATCCAAGGTTTGCCTTCAACACTGTTCATCAATGCTTTACCATTAGAAGGTTTTCTTGCATATTTTGCAGTTATTTCAGCAATTGCATCTTCCAGTTCTTTGGAAACTTCTCCATCAAAGTACATCGTTATCGGGTCATGCCTTGTTCCCCATGCATCCAAACTCTGAGGAGTTTTATAGTATGCATCTGGAACTTTAATTTTTACCTTTTGTCCCTTACTGTTGATATATTCACCTTTTTCAAGAAGCATATCAAGTTCACGTAAACAGTTTTTATCAGCTTTTACATTAAGTGAAATTCTATCCACAACATTAATACTTCTGCCCTTTAGTTTTTTAGGCTTTCTCCAACTCCAGCCATTCTGCGGGCTTGTTGTAACAAATTCAAACTCGGCAAACATCGGATTGATATCTGCATCGGTAATACGGCCGGCATTTACACTTTCTGCGTAAGAATAGTCTGCCATGCGTAATTCATCATAATACTTATCACATTTGCTATTAAAGTCCCAACTACGGGCATTATTGTATTGACCAGCCATATCAGGCGACCATTTTGCAGCATAATCAGGGCTCGTAGAGTTTAATATAGTACCGTTAGTAGACATATCTGTAACATATATTTCACCGTTTATCTTTTCAATTTTGAGATGTTGCCCTGAAATATATTCATTATTAATGCATATATCGTTAACTCCGTTAACGGTTCTACCTATCATAAATGAATCGCCATCTTGCATTGCGTTTAATTTAGCTTGCAAATCTCTTAAGTCGATATCAACTTTATTTCCAAGTCTTATTCTTGTGTTAACATCTGCTTTTACGCGCTCGCCTTTCGGACATCTGATATCAGAATTCTTACCGCCAAAAGAATTAATCCAATCTGGCATAGCTGTTCCGGCAGCACGTCTTGCATTTCTGGCTTCATTAACATCATCAACAGCCTTTTTAAATTTCAAGCCAATACTTCTTGCCTTTGCTTTTAATCTATCAAGCAAATCCGTCATTACTTCGCTGAATTTATTGAAATTAGCCTGAATATAAGCTTTTGCTTTTTCATAATCAGCCATAGTTTTGACACGTGCGATAAGTTCTTCTGCTTTTTGATAAGCCTTATAGAGTTTTTCACCGAGTTTCTGACGTAATTCTGCCGCACTAAATCTGGATTTTGGTGCATCAGCAGCTTCTGCAGCATCACTCTTAGGAGCTTCGCTCTTTATCTTAACAAGCCTATCTCCTTCTATTTTGAAGCCTTTTTGTTCAAGCAGAACGGAAATTTCTTTCATTTTGTTAATATTTGCAGCCTTATCAGCGTTGTTTAGTGGTGAATAAGTGACCTCCATTTTTAATCTATAGTATTCTGCAAACAATTCTTCATGATTCATTTCTGCATATGACTTTTGAGATGTTTGAGAGGCACCTTCTGCATGAGTCGAATTATCCGTCTTTGGTTCTTCTGTCTTAGGTTCTTCGGTTTTAGCTTCATCAGCCTTAGGCTCTTCTGCCTTGACATTCTCATTTACTCCGGCTTTTAATTCCGCAGATTTTGCATCTACAGCTGCTTGAAGTTGTTTCTTATAACTTCCGAGCATTTTCTTTTTATTCACAAGTCTGCTAATTTCATTAAGCTCATCTTCTGAATCAATTTTCTTAATATAATCCATTAACTGTTCAAATTCTTCTTTTACAAGCCCCTTATCGGAGTTTAACATTGAATGGATATAGCTTTTCTGTGCCTCATCAGTAACATTAGGTTTAGGGGTTAAAACCTTAACTCTGGCATCAATTGCATCATAAAGTTTTCTATAATTAGCAGTTACTCCGCCGTATGTTAGTTCTTTTTGTCTTAACTTATTTTTAAGTTCATTTAAGACATTTATGTCATTGGTATTTTTTATATAATCACTCAATACACGAACATCTGAATCATTTAATACGCTATGTTTTTCAAAAATATGGTTTATAGTATTTTGCGTATTTGCTTCTTTTGCAGCATCATAAGCAGCTTTTTGTGGAGAAGTAAGTTTTTTCTCTGCTTCGTCAATCTTAGCCATAAGCTCACGTCTCAAATCCCTATCAGCAAGTGCTTCTACTTCAGCGCGAATTCTTGCGAGTTCTTCACCTGATATATTTGGATTATTTAAAGCTTCATCTACTTCCGCGCGAATAACTTCTGCTTTTTTAGACCCAACATGAACATTGGAAGGATGCGCAGCACCATGAGATGTTGCCTTATCAAGATTTTCCGTGCCTGTTTCTTTAGCCTGTTTAGCCGACACAGCATGACCTACTGCGTTTGCGCCTAATGACAGAACAAATGCCTGCAAGAAGCTTGCTTCATCAAATTGACCGTGCTGACAGTACATTTGTACAAGTGATTGGATAGTATCACTCGATACTTCAAATCCGCAGGCTTCCGCTCTTGCAATAATTATAGACATTTTTTCTATTGTTTCAGTGCTTACATTAGGGAATTTTGCAGCAAGCTGGGCTTTTTTAGCTTCAAGCACACCTTTACCAATTTTTCCGGCTTGATTTTGCATCTTATATGCAATATCTTTTGCTTTTTCTAAAGCCTCTGCCACTTTACCCTTTGGTAACCGTGCAAGCCATTTATTCTGACTGACAATTGCGCTCCCACCTTTTGCAAAAGTTTCAGCAATCTGTCCTATTTTTACTCCGACTGCTGCTAATGCACCATCCCAGAATGCTTGTGAAACATCTGAAGTCCATTCTGAATTTGTCCACCCGTCAGCATCTGTAGAGTTTTCAAGAGCATTCAAACCTAGCGATGCTCCTGCTGTCATTGCAAATACAGCTAGTGAACCGCCGCCGGTGAATGGAGCTGCGATTATAGCACCAATCATTACACCAATATTAAGAACAGTTTTTCCTGTTTCTATTGTTGAGATATAATCTTCTATCATAGAGTCTGGTGCATCTACACCGAAGGCATCGCGGTATTCTTTTTTGAATCCTTCAACTTTGCTTTCATATCCGTCGCTTAGCATTTCAGAAACTTTACTGCTGTTAGAATTTAGCGGAATATCAACTCCAAGCATAGCCTTTGAAACATCTGCAAGACCTTGTTTTAACTGATTTGCAATTTCTTGAAGTTTTGCGGCAGAAACCGGTTTTCCTGACTTGTCAACAATAACACCGTTTTTATAACTGTATCCTAGCCCTTCAAGACTTAATTTTTTACCTGACATATTAGATAATTTTTCTAATGTATCAATTATTGCAGAAGCATACTGCTGCTCTGTACGAGCGGTACTGAGTTCGTCCCAGCAGGCAGTAATATTATCTTTTGCATATTCCATGCAAGCTAATCTCTGAGCCTGATTTGCAACATTTTCTACTTTTTCTGCATCAAAGTTAATACCAACATTGCGTTCTTTAAATACTGCTTCAAAGCTTACAGCAACCTCTTTACCGTTTTCGATTTTTGCAAGTTTGCCATCTGCTGCTAATTTTAATAAGCGCAAAGTTTCTGTATCATGCTCAATTCTTGCAGCAATTTCCTCACGAGTTGTACCTATTCCATAAGCCTCACAAAAAGCATTTAAAGCACCGGAAACAACACCTTGACTATCTAGAGCTTTTTGATAATCTTGTTTCATCTGCTCCAGCTTCTGTTCAAAAACCTGTACTGTCATCTGGTATGCTGCTTTTTTATCTTCCGGAATATTCTGCACCTGTTTTGTTTCAACATACATATTATCAGAACTATCTGTATTTTCTTTATACGCATCCGAAATAGTTTCTGCCAGAGGAGCTACTATTAAAAATTTACCAAGACCATTCCAGAATTCAGCTTTTGACTTGTATTCGGCTTTTTCTTTATTGAACTGCTCTAAGACCTTTGCAAGAGAAGAACCTTTCTTTTTAAGCAGCTCATCAACCATGTTTGCTACCTCACTGGTTCTAATTGCCATAATACCTTTTGCTCTTACATTAAAGTCAGGGCTTTGTATTAATCTAAAAACAACTTCAACTGTTTTTGTTCCGCCAAGAATTGTATTTGCAGCCAATTCTGCATATACTAAATCGCTCTTTTCCTGTCCGAGTTTCTTCGTTAAGAAATCATCAAACCCTGCTTGATGTTTGGTTTTTAGCAATTCTAGAACTTTTGAGTAAACACGTTTGTCTTTTATTTGCTGTACTGCATCCTGTATATTAGAGAAATCTCCTTCCAGAATTTGCAAAGCAGCCTGTTCTGCACGTAGATTTATAATTTCCTGTTCAGTATAAGCTCCTTGTTTAATAAGCATTTCGTTGAATTTACGAATTTCTTTATGATCTCTTGAAATTCCCATAAAGGTATCGCATTCATCATACAAGATAGCCTGTAAATAGCTTTGGCCAGCTATTTGCGGTTTGATACCTTTTTTCTCGCAATATGCCTTTAATTTCACTTCCACAGCTTTTCTATCTGCAGGTGAATCTATTGCACGTATAGCTTGTTCCAGATATTCAATATCTGTACCTGCACCTTCGACAGCTTCCTGAGTCAAATCTTTAACTGCCTGAGCTTTTTCTTCACCTTGAATTGCATTCGTTTCGGCTAAAATACCATTCAAGTATTTTACTTCACTATCCCACATCTCTCCTTTACAATAGTCAAGAAGATTTTTACTTGGAGAGCCTAAACCATAGAATGTACGGTGGTTTACAAGTATCTGGTTTACTAATTTGTAAACTTCTCTTGCTTGCGCATTATCTTTTTCTCTGTTGCCGGTCGGTTTCGGACATTTAATCATCCTTACGCCTTTTTTGATTTTTTCACAATCTGTGCCAAATCCGTCACCACCATCAAAGATTACTCTTGCGGCCATTCTTGCTTGAGCTTTATTAGCTTCTTGTCCGGTTAATGTACCATTATTTATCCATTTTTGAACAACTTCTTCTAAATAATCAGAAGAATTATAGGTGTGAACTGCAGAATGATTTGCTTCTTCATAAATAAGTTTTTCTATAGGAGAATATTTTTCATCTGTATTATAACCTTTTAGCGCAAGAAGTCTGTTTACTTCTTTTAACTCTTCCGGTTTATCAATTCTTGAAATAGCTCTCTTAAGTGCATCTATATCATTCCAGCCGGAAATTGCTTTTTCTATATCAGCAACAATTTGTGCAGCAGAAGATCTTTGAACTGATTTCTGCTCAGGTGAAACATCATTTGCATCCCCGGCTTTATATTTTTCGGTTGCATTATTCATTGCATTCCTAATTTTTGCAGCAGCATTATTTATCCAGTTATTAAGAGTATCTATATCGTTAATTTTTTGATAATCACCAAAATAAATTCCTGTTACACCTAGTGCCTTAGCCTGAGCTGCGAGTTTTTTGCATATGTGTTCTTTTACGGTATTAATATCAAGGCCCCATTCATCATCTATATCTTTCGCAAGAGATACACCATACTTACTCTGATATGAAGCCACAACAAAAGCAACATTCTCATATGTTATAGTTTTTAAAAGTCCAATTGTCTTAGAATTTGTTGAAGCACCTGATATCTGGCTATGAAGAGCTTCTGCAAGTTCATCAGCTTGTTTCTGGATTGTAACTGTGTCATATTTTTTTCTAGTTTTTATTCCCTGAACACTATCATAAATTGATGGGCAATGTTTTTTAAATTCAGCACCGCTGATTTCTTTGCCTTTAGGATCATAATAACGTATATTTCCATCTTTATCTTTTGTTACATAGTAACCATTGTTACCTTTAGCAACGACCTGAGGTTTATTAGCTTCTGCCTCTGCTATTTGTCTTGCTTCTTCTGCTCTCCTTTGCGCATCTTCATTATATGCAGCAATTGCTTCTTCTTTTGTCTGTCTGCCTTGAAGAGCAGCATCATCCGCAGCAAGTTTACGAGGAATTTTAATCTCTTCCCCAACATTGAAATAAGCATTAGGATACTTGCCTCTCACTTTACCGGCATTTGCCTTAATCAAATCTTTTACATTAACACCAAATTTATTCGCAATATCTTCAATCGTTTCACCATTCTGAACAATAATGCCAAGGGTATTGCCATTTTCATCATACCTTACATTATAAGTCTGGCCGTTTCTTACTTTAGTCTGCTCTATATGTCTATCCTGATTATCATAATTATCTGTTACATCTGTATTATCTTCACTGTAACTGTCTGAATAATTACCTTCAGAATCGTATTTTTTAGTGTGTGTCGGCTGACCATTCTGAGTTATAACCTCTGTTTTTCCATCCTCATTATAAGTACGCTCAATATTCTTGCCGTCAGATGTTGTAACAGTTTCTCCTGTTTTTATGCCATTTTCGTCATAATTATAAACTGTTGTATTACCGTCTTTTACAATTTTTACAAGACGAGGTGATCTGGTATTACCATCATCAATATATTCATATTCTTCTACGCTGCCGTCCTCTTTCTTGCTAACCTGACTTATAGGCTTTTCTTCTGCATCATACTTAATTGTGGTAATGCCGCTATGCTTACTGCTCGTAATTACTTCCTGTGTTTTCTTATTATTCTTATAAGTAGTTGTTACAGTTTCGTCACCTTCCGTAACACTTTCTTCTGTTTTAACGTCATCCTTATCTATGGTAGTTGAAATAGTCTTACCGCCGTTTTTTATTGTGATAATTCTTGAACCGTCAGGAAAAACTTTCTCAATTTTACCATTCTTATACTCTATAATTTCAACGTCAGGATTTGTTTTATCTTTTGTAATTTCTTTTACATCTTCTGAAAGAGCAGACAGTTTATTTAGAAGAGCATATAAAGCATCTCTGCCTTTTCTGCCAATTTTTTCACCATCTAACTCATATTTCTTGCCTTCTCTTTTAGATAGAGTATTATCTTCTCCCGCAAGTTTTTTGATTTCAGCGAAAAACGCTTCTAGCTCACTTCTACTGAGCATATTGTCATTAGGATTTGAATCAATTTTACTTAATATCTGTTCAAATACAGGCTTTAATTTTTTATCAACATCTTTAAGAAGCTCATCTTTTTTGATACCGCTTCTAATTTTGCTAAAATCAATTTCACCATACTGCCCTTTTTTTCCCAACGACAAATTCTCTGACATCTTACGCCCTTTCCAGTTCTAATTTTTCTTACATCTTTTCTTTATTGAACTAACATTTTCTGCAAAATGTTATATTATATTTGTATTTACGGCATAATCTGATAAAACTTTAATTTTTCGCATCAAATTGTTACAAAAATTAATACTTTTTCTACCCCAAATGTCCAAAAACATTGAAGCCATAACATTTTGCAGAAAATGTTATGGTACGGATAAAAAAGGTTGGCCGTACTTCTGCACAGTCAACCTAGCTTTTGTTATATCTTATACCTTAATAAACTTCCCCTATTAATAAAATTTCTGCACTAGGATGTCCATCACAACCTTTAAAAAAGTTAAACTTATACCCCAAGTTTAAACTTTCTAACCAGGGTTTTATTTTATAGAAATCATGATAGTTATGATAAATACTAATCAAAAGTATAGGTTTTTGTTCTTTTATAGTATTTATTGCACCATCTAAAAGTTGCTGTTCAAAACCTTCTACATCTGTTTTTATTAATCCGACTTTTAAATTATATTTTTTTACATAATCATCTAGACAAATCGTTTTACATAGTTCAGTAGAAGCGTCGCCGTTAACTTTGTTTGTACATAAAGTACTCCCCCCATGCTCTCGTACTTCAATGGCTTGTTCACTGTTTCTATTACCTAAAGCCATATTTTCATATACAATATTATGTAAGTTATTAAGTTGAATAGTTTTTTGGCCTAATGCGTAAATATCTTTAACAGGTTCAAATGAGATTATTTTATTATGAGAACAAAACTCTCTAAAGATAAGAGCTGAATCTAGAACATATCCGCCTCCATCAATAATAACTGCATTCTCATCCATTTTTTCAAGAGTCTTTAAAACTTGCATCCCATTTTGGTCCACAAACACATTGCTATAGAAATGAACTTGAGGACTCTTAGGTAATTTAAAATTTTTGTACTGTATATATTCATCATAATCTTGAATTTCATATTCCATATCAACATGAGCCTTATAAGCTTCAAACTCTTCTTCTGTATAAAAATTTTCCGGCAAAAAAATTTTTGAGTACTTTCGCTTTTCTATAGTATTCAAAATTTTATTTAAATTATATAAACTTTCTTCTTCCAAATTAGCCTTCAAAGCCTCTACATTTTGTTTATGTTCATCCAAACTTGAAACTTGATTTGCATTTAACCCATGCAAATAATCCACGCAGATATGAGGAAGGACTTTAAAAGCAAGCATACCAAGATTATATTCTAATGCATTTATTCTTCCCCTCTCATTACTTAACCTTTGTCTTAATCTTTCTATTGCATCATACTTTATTCTGAAAGCTTGTTTTTTCTCTTTGTCAAAAATAAATAACGATATAAATTTTACTAAACCTCTGTTCATAATAGCTCCTTTAAACTCACTTTTAAACACCATAACATTTTAAATAAAATGTTATGGTTAGCGTCGTTATTGAACAATAGGCATGATTAAAAATAAAAGAAATTATTTACATAATAACTTATTAGTGCTATCTTTTAATATATAACATTTTATTTAAAATGTTATATAAAAAGAGAAGTGCGGTAATAAACAGCACCTCTCTTTGAAATTTGCAGTTTTTAAATTACAAACAATTTTTTATATCATCTACAATAAGTTCAGGAGTTAAATGATACCGCTGGTATAATTCTTCAAGCGGAACTCTGTCAGTGAACTCTTTTCTGGCGCCGAAATTCAACACCTTCATATCAGAGTTACCAAAATATGAAGCAATTTTTTCTCCAAAACCGCCTTCAATAGCTCCATCTTCAAGTGTGATAACGAGCTTGTGATTTGCCTTCAAGCTTTCCATAAGTTCTTCATCAACGCCGGAAATAAAGTGAGGGTTTATCAAGGTTGCAGAAATGCCCAAATTTGCTTTTAGAGCATCTTTTACCTTAACACCAAGATGGAAGAAATTGCCAAGCCCTAGAATTGCAACTTCTGAACCACTTTCAACAACCTGATACTTATTTATCTTTGAATAATCTGTAGTATCCTTTTCTCCTGTGCTTATTACTTGAGTGAATGGAACTCTGATAACTACAGAATGCTCACTTTGTGAATTTGCCCAGTCCATCATTGAAATATATTCTTCTTTATTCACAGGTGCAAGATATACAATATTTGGAATATTACAAATCAAAGGAATGTCATATTTTGAAAGATGAGTGGCATCCATGCCAGTAATACCACCCCAGAAAATAAGAAGAGTGGCAGGAGTATTATTAAGTGCTAAATCCTGAGAAAGCTGGTCATATGTTCTTTGTATAAAAGAACTCATTACAGCAAGCATTGGTTTTGCTCCGCCTTTAGCGAGCCCAGAAGCAAATGCCACAGCGTGTTCTTCTGCGATACCAACATCAACATAATTTTTACCCAGTTTTTTTCTGAATTCTGGAGTAAATCCGCTTACCCCCGGAGTTGCTGGAGAAATAGCGATAATTGAACTGTCCTTTGATGCTCTGTCAAGAATATAATCAGCAGTTATACTTTCATAACTTTCTTTACGGATAGCATTCTCTGCAACAGGCTTTTTGTCAAGTTCACCCGGAACAATCCAGTGATAATGTTCTTTGTCAACTTCTGCTTCATGCAAACCTTTACCCTTGATTGTATGCATATGAACCAATACGGGATGGTCAGCATCTTTTACTCTGTCAAATACAGATATTAATTCATTAAAATCGTGTCCGTTATCTATATAATAATAGTCAAAGCCGAGTGTTTTAAAGAAATTATTTTCTGCCTGCCCTTTTGTATCTCTTAAAAGCTTAAGGTTTGAATATAAGCCGCCGTGATTTTCTGCAATAGACATATCATTATCATTTACAACAATAATGATATTACTGCCAAGAACAGCAGCATTATTAAGCCCTTCCAAAGCTTCACCTCCGGTTAAAGACCCGTCGCCAATAATTGCAACAACATTTTCCTTACCGCCTATCAAATCCCTAGCCTTTGCTAATCCGCAGGCAAGACTGACAGAAGTAGAAGTATGTCCTACTTTAAATAAATCGTGCGCACTTTCTTCCGGAGCAGTATAACCCGTATAAGTATGATACTTTGCCGGATTTGTAAACCCTTCTTTTCTTCCGGTCAAAATTTTATGCGGATAACACTGGTGAGAAACATCAAATACGAATTTATCAACAGGAGAATTAAACACCCTGTGAAGTGCAATTGTTGCCTCTACCATGCCTAAATTCGGCCCCAGATGCCCTCCGGTTGTGTTTACCTTTTTCAATATTAAATCTCTTATCTCAGCAGACAGCAGGTTCATTTCCTCTGCACTTAACCCCCGCAAATCTTCCGGAGTATTAATCTTATCCAAAACCATTAACGTTTTTTCCATTTTTGCTCCTTTCTTATAATAATTATTATATTACAACCTTAGACCTACTCTCAGTCAAGAGGAAACTAAAAAAAATTCTCACTACATATCGTCTAGCCATTCCGGCCTTACCCCGGTTGGGAATGCCGTTATTTATTGTATCTGTTCTAATGAACTAAAGAAAGGAGATTATATGTTCTACAATGTATTAAAAGCCAAAGATATTGTTAATTTGGATGAAACCAAATTCGACAGACAGGTACTTATGGAAAACGGCGACAGCTGTTTAAACATAATTGCAATCAAAAAAGGAGAAATAATAGACACGCATACTTCAATTGCTGATGCAGCTGTTTACGTAATTGACGGCGAGATTGAGCTGCATTTTGATGCTGAAAAGTTTAAACTCGACAAAGGTGAAATTCTCATGTTCAAAAAGGACAAAGAACATAAAGTTCATGCCCTTAAAGACTCTAAATTCTTACTCATCAAGATATAAAACTATGCGCGGAAGTTATTCCGCGCTTTTAATTATATTGAACTAATTCTAAAGTATTATTTTGTTACATTTCTTTACAATTTCTTACCGTATGGAAAATCGCGGGTTTCAGCGGAAAAACAAAAGTTTCGAACGCCTAACATTTTATAAAATCATTGATTATCTGTTATGTTGTTGGTATAAATTTGCATGGACGATTAGTCCTTTAGTAGTACACAAAAGAAAAGGTTTAAAAATTATGACATTACCAAACGTAGCTTATTTCTCAATGGAAATAGCAATGGATCAATCACTCAAGACATATTCTGGTGGTTTAGGATTTTTGGCAGGTTCACACATGTTATCCGCCGGTTATTTGCAAATGCCTATGGTAGGTGTAACTATGTTATGGTCATATGGTTACTATGATCAAAGAATCGACCATTCAGGCAACGTTGAAGTAGCTTACATCAGAAAATATTATGATTACCTTGTTGATACAGGTATCACTGTAGAAGTTGACACTTTTGGAGAAAAAGTTAAGGTTAAAGCATTCAGAGTTGACCCTGAATTATTTGGCACTTGCCCTGTTTACCTTCTTACAACTGATATTGACGGTAACAGCGACTGGGCTAAGAGCATTTCTCATAAGCTTTATGATGGAAATGAAAGAATCAGAATTGCTCAGGAAACAGTTCTTGGTATTGCAGGTGTTAGAGTTCTTCAAGCAGCAGGTTACAACTTTGATGTAATCCACATGAACGAAGGCCATGCACTTCCTGCAGCTTTTGAACTTCTTAGACAATACAACGGCAACCTTGATGAAGTTAGAAGAAAAACTGTATTCACAACTCACACTCCTGTTGCTGCCGGTAACGAAGTTCACTGGGTTGATACATTATTAGAAGGCGGTTTCTTTGCCGGTGCTTCTAGAGAAAGAGCTCTTCAATTAGGCGGAGAAAACTTCTCTCTTACAGTTGCTGCTTTAAGAATGTCAAGAATTGCTAACGCTGTATCTCAGCTTCACGGTCTTGTTGCTAACAAGATGTGGGAATGGGTTGACGGAAGATGCCCTATTAGAGCTATCACCAACGCTGTTAACCTCCACTACTGGCAGGATAAGAGAATGAACGGAGATAAATCTTTCGACGAATTACTCGCTGCTAAACGTGAAATGAAAGAAGAATTATTCAAATACGTTGCTAACGTTGCCGGTAAGAGGTTTAATCCTGATGTATTAACTATTACATGGGCAAGAAGATTTGCTGATTACAAACGTGCATGGTTAATCTTGATGGATAAAGACAGAATTAACAAACTGTTAGATGAAAATAAAGTTCAAATCATCTTTGCTGGTAAATTCCATCCGGATGATGTAATGGGTAAAGAAATGTTCAACAAGTTATTGAACAGATCTCACACATTAAAGAACGTAGTAGTTCTTCCTGGTTATGAATTACAATTATCAGGTATGCTGAAACGCGGTACTGATGTATGGTTAAATACTCCGTTAAGACCGTTTGAAGCTTCAGGTACTTCTGGTATGTCAGCTAATGCTAACGGTGCTCTTCACCTTTCTACTTTTGACGGTTGGACTGTTGAAGGTACATTCCCTGGCATTAACGGCTATACTGTTGAGTACCCTGAACTTGATGATGATATGCCTTGGGAAGAAAGACACTGGAAAGATCATGAATGTATGATGGATATCATCGAAAACCAGATTATTCCTACTTACTACAACAACAAGCAGGAATGGGCTAGAATGATGAGACAGGCTATCAGAACTGCTGAAGCTTACTTCAATTCTGACAGAATGGTTATTGAGTACTACAACAGATTGTATAAGCCAATCGCTCATGACGATTGCTCTGCTGGAGAAAAGAAGAAAGAATTAAATATTTCTGAAACTCCTACATTTGATGCTTGGACTTACTCAAATATCAAGTAGATAAAAAAAAGACCGGTTTTAAAAACCGGTCTTTTTTTTATTCCTCAAACGGTATTGTTATAATAAATTTATTACCTTTTCTTTCTTTTGTCATTTTATCCCCTTCGACCTTTTCGTCAAGATAATATGCCTGAGAGAAATTCATTATATCTTCTCTGTGGTGTTCCTTTTTTTCAACTTCGCCGGAAACAGTAACTACATTATCAACAAGCTTGACATCAATATTTTTTTCGCTTCCGCCTAGAGGTTTCAAATCTACTATTAACTTATACTCGCCCGGTTCTTTCACTAGATTTACAAGCATAGGTGCCATTTTAGGTTCAAACGGGTTATCCCCGAAGCGCTGTTCCATACGTTCAATACGCTTTTGCTCATGCCTCATCATTTTTTCCATTTTACGCATCTGGTATGACGGGTCTGTCATTCTGTTAAATGTCATGTCTGCTACAAAATAAAAAGCTAAAAAAGCTCCTATAAGTGTCGCTAGAATGACTCCTAAAGTTCTTAACCAGTGACTTTTGTGTTCGTAATGGTATTCTCTGTTGTTCTCTTCAATCATAAAAATCTCCTTTCTTTATTCTTGTTTTGTACCTCATGATAATATGTAAATCAATAGCCGAAGAGGGTATATACCAATTACCCGACTGGAATAATATTTATATCTGTTTATCTTTAAGTTATAATAACTTTAAGCGAGGTGTTTATGAAGAAATCATTAATAAAGTATCCTTTTTTGACAAGAGAAGTAGAGATTTATGAGCGGGACAACGGGCATAAAATCGTTCTTGCTCATAAAGAAGGCGGGATGGTAAATATATCATCCTGGGTCAAAACAGGTTCTATAAATGAAAATGATAAAAACAATGGAATCTCTCATTTTCTTGAACATTTAATGTTTAAAGGTACTCATAAACATAAGGCTGGTGAATTTGATAAAATACTTGAAGCAAGAGGCGCTATTGTAAACGCTGCAACGTGGAAAGATTACACATTTTATTATGTAACCCTTCCGAAAGGTGAGAACAATGAAAACTTCTATAAAGCAATAGAACTTCATGCCGACATGATGATAGACCCTGTAATACCTGATTATGAAATGGGTGCACCGTTTGATATAAATGACAAAACCGTCACAGACAAACGTGAACGTCATGTTGTAATAGAAGAAATTCGTATGCGCAAAGACCAGCCTTGGACAAAGGTTTATAATGCGACAAATCATGCAATGTACACTTCACATCCATATAAACGTGATGTTATCGGTACTCCGGAAATTATTTCACAGGTATCTCAGGAAGAGGTTATGAACTATTACAGAACCTTCTATTCTCCAGAAAATGTAACAACAATAGTTGTCGGTGACTTCGACAGCGAAGATATTCTTAACCGTGTAGTTGAAGGATTCAGCTGGGGAGATAGACCTCATCCTCCTGAAAAAGATTTCGGACCGGATAGTCCAGTAAAGGAAACAGTCTATATTGAGAATAAAGCAAATATAAATTCTTCGTTTATGATGTTTGGTTTTCTTGGAGCCATGGCAAAAGATTTAAAAAATATTATTGCACTTGAGATGCTTGCTGTAATACTTGGTGAAGGTGCAAGTTCAAGATTATATAATAATTTGATAGAAAATCAGCCAGAGCATATATTTAACATGATTGATGCTGAAAGCTACTCTTTCCGCGACGGCGCTAATTTCTTTGTACAGGCTAACTTTAACCCTGAATATAAAGAAAAAGCTATTGAACTTGTAAAAGAAGAAATATTAAAATTACAGGATGATATTACAGAAAGAGAATTAAATAAAGCTAAGAAAAAACTTAAATCCCGCTTTGCCTGCGAAGCTGAAACAGTTTCAGACATAGGAGAAGCAATAGGTTATTATATGACTGTATGCGATGACTTAAATCTGGCAGAAGAATACCTGCCGACTTGTGAAGCCGTAACAATTGAAGATTTAAAGACCGCAGCAAAAACATATCTGGATTTAAATCACGCAGTTATTTCCATTTTAAGCCCTTTATCTTGAATTAATTTTTCATAAACTTTGGTTTGCTTGTCTGTTTTTACAGCACGTGAAAATGCATGCACAGCGATAAATCCGTCAAATGCTAAATCTAAAAGCGTCCACCACTTTCCTTTACCGGTAAGACCATCAACTACACCGAGAGCAGCAAAGGCTGCTGCGGTAAATTTATTAATCTTTGAGGAACGTTTTCTTTCGTTCATAATCTCATTTATAGAAAGAACCCCGTCTCCATTTTTGTCAAGATTATGAAAATCCCGACGCCAGAAACTCTTATCGACACCTCGAGCCTGTGCCTCCTTAAGCGTCATTCCGGCATAAAATCTGTTATTTGCATCTGTAATTAATGGCATATTATTCATACAAAATTTCTCCACACATATTATATATAAAACATTCTGTCTAAAAAAATTGCCTAAAAAAAGCGGCTTTTAAAAAGCCGCCTTTTAAATACATATCTCGAAAAATTATCTCTTTGAGAATTGGAATCTCTTACGAGCTCTTTTTCTACCATATTTCTTACGTTCTTTAACTCTTGCATCACGAGTCAACAAGCCTTCTGAACGTAATACATTTTTATATTCCTCATTAACTTTCAATAATGCTCTTGAAATACCGTGTCTGATAGCCGCTGATTGAGCAACGATACCGCCGCCAACAGCTTTAACTCTTACATCATACTTGTCTTGATTTTCAGTTAAAACAAGCGGTCTGTAAATCATCATTTCAACAGCCGGCATATTACCAATATAAGCACCTAATGTTTTTCCGTTAACGAAAATTCTGCCTTTACCTTTTACAAGTTTTACAACTGCAACAGCGCACTTTCTGCGGCCTGTAGCCATTATTTCTTTAGATTCAGCCATTACTTAGACTCCTTTCCCAATACAACAGGTTTTTGAGCTGCATGCGGATGTTCAGGACCGCAATATACTTTCAACTTGTTGAACTGTTCAGCGCCAAGAGTGTTGTGCTGCAACATTCCCTTAACAGCTTTTTCAATTAACTTTGTTGCATCTTTTTCACGAACTTCTTTAACAGAAGCTGCTTTTAAACCACCCGGGTAACCGGTATGGTGATAATAAATCTTATCAGTTTCTTTATTTCCTGAAACTACAACCTTTTCTGCATTAATAACGATAACAAAGTCACCGGTATCAACGTTAGGTGTATATTCAGGTTTATTTTTTCCTCTTAAAATGTTTGCAATTCTTACAGCTAAACGACCAAGAATTTCGCCTTCTGCATCAATTACATACCATTTTCTTTCAACTTCAAGAGGTTTTGCTGAATATGTTTTCATGCTTTTTATCTCCGTAGTATTAATATTTTACCTTTACCAGTGTCAGACCATACGGGCTGACTGTTTGCCCCGCCTTACGGCGGTCACATGCCTCAAGAACATTTTTCATATGCTCTACAGGCAGCTTATGCCCCTCTATTTCAAGAAGCGTACCGACTATTGTTCTTACCATATTATAAAGAAATCTGTTTCCTTCAATATGTATAAACACTCTATCACCTTGTTTCTCAACATTTGCTCTAGAGATAAAACAAACTTTGCTCGGGTTAAGCGTTCCGGAACTTTTAAAACTTGAAAAATCATGTTCGCCCAGAAGGAAATTCAAAGCGGTCTGCATCCGCTCTATATCCAATTCATATTTCACTCTTAAGATATCACCGTCAAATGCCTGTTTATAACGTCTGTTAATCAGTTCATATCTGTAATATCTTGCCTTTGCAGACTTTTGAGCGTGAAACGAATCCGGTACAATTCTCAAGTTACTGACAGATATATCATCAGGAAGGATTTCGTTCATTTGATAGATAAATTTTGAAGCAACAATTTCTTTATCAGTATCAAAGTGAACGACCTGTCCTAATGCATTTACACCTTTATCAGTTCTTCCGGAGAAGATTGTTTTAATCGGTCTGTTATTAATTTGAGCCTTAGACTCTATCAAAGTACATAATACTTTCTCTAATTCGCCCTGTATCGTGTTACCGACTTCTTTGCCGGCTTCGAACTGTATCTGACTGCCGTCATAGTTCTTACCACGGTACTGAACGTCTAGAGCGTAGCGCATTAATTATACCAACTGAATTAATGCCATTTCAGAAGCATCCCCTCTGCGTGGAGGAAGTCTGAATATTCTTGTATATCCGCCCTGTCTAGAAGAATATTTAACGCCAATAACGCTGAATAATTTTCTCAAAACAGTCTGCTTAGCTAATTTTTTGCCTTCCTGCGGAGCATCAAATACTTCACCGGTGGTTGTATCAATTAACTGGCCAATTTCTTTATCATAGATATATTTACCAGCCAATCTTCTTGAATTCAAATCACCTTTTTTAGCCATAGTGATTACATTTTCAGCATATGGCTGCAAAGCTTTTGCTCTTGCCATAGTTGTTTTTATCTCACCATGAGTAAATAGTTCAGTAGCTAATGAACGCAACAAAGCTTTTCTTTGGTCTTGTGCTTTACCAAGTGTATGTTTCTTTGTTTGGTGTCTCATTGTTTTCTTTCCTTTTATATAATTTACTAATTTCTATTATTCTTCTGAACCTTGAATAGCATAACCTTCTTCATCTACTTCCGGATTTGGAGCTAAGTCTAAACCGAAGTGGTGTAATCTTTCAATTACTTCATCTGAAGATTTTTTACCAAAGTTCTTAATATTTAACAAATCATGTTCTGATTTCTTTAACAATTCTGCCATTGAGTTAATGCTTGCTCTTTTTAAACAGTTATATGCTCTTACAGATAATTCAAGCTCATCAATAGTGATTGAAGGTTCTTGTTCGGTTTCTTCATGAGATTCTTCCATAACAACAGCCTTTTCTTCAATATCTTTGTGAGAAGTTTTGCCTGTAATAGATGAGATTTGAACAAAGTGTTCAATAAGCAAATCAGCTGCCTGAGTAAGAGCTGTAGTTACATCTACTGTACCATTAGACCAGATTTCAAGAGTTAATTTATCAAAGTCGATATTATCGCCGACACGAGCATTTTCAACTTCATAACGAACTCTTTTTACAGGCATAAAAGTAGCATCAATAGGTAACATATCAATAGGAGTTCCTGATTTTGAGTTTCTTGGAACATCATTTGCTACATATCCTTTTCCTGTTTCTACAACGATATCAGCGTGGAATGAACCGCCGTCTGCTATAGTACAAATCAACCAGTCAGGGTTTACTACCTTAACGCCGGCCGGCAATTGGATATCACTTGCCAATACAGGACCAGGTTTGTCTACATCTATTCTCAAATTCTGAGGTTCTTTTGAATCTGTTTTGATTGCCAAACCTTTAAGGTTCAACATTACGTCGATAACATCTTCTAATACACCAGGAATTGCAGTGTATTCGTGAGTAATACCTTCAATTCTGCAAGAAGTTACAGCAGTACCTTCTAAGCTTGAAAGTAATACACGTCTGAGTGCGTTACCGATAGTTGTTCCAAAGCCTCTTTCTAACGGTTCAATAGTAAATTTACCATATTGTGAACCATCAGAACTGGTCATTGTATTAACAGTTTTAATTTTTAATTCCATATTATTTTCTCCTATCAGCCTATTTTGAATAGTACTCTATAACAAGTTGTTCTTTGAATTCAGGATCTAATTCTTCTCTTTGAGGAATTCTTTCGAATGTAATCTTCAAAGCGTCTTTATCTACTGTTATCCAAGCAGGAGCACAAGATAAATCAATTGCACTCATTACAGTCTTAAGGTAATCGTTGCTTCTTGATTTAATAGTGATTACATCACCTGCTTTAACTAAATATGATGGAATATCTACTTTCTTATCATTAACAAGAACGTGACCGTGGTTAACGATTTGTCTTGATTGTTTACGTGTTACGCCGAAACCAGCTCTAAATAAGACGTTATCTAATCTGGATTCAAGAATTTGAAGGAGGATTGTACCTGTTACACCTTTCTTTCTTGCGGCTTCGTTGTAATATTTTGCGAATTGTTTTTCGCTTACCAAATATGTTAATCTGATTTTTTGTTTTTCATTTAAGTGAATAGCGTATTCAGAAAGTTTTTTTCTTACTGCACCGTGTTGACCTGATGCTGTTTGTCTCATAGAAGATGTTAATTTTCTGTTAGACAAATCTTTTACGCCGTAGTTACGAAATAATTTATTCGTAGGTCCTGTATATCTTGCCATTATTTTCTCCTTTTCTTTTGCAGGGCATCTATGGTTTACTTTTTTGGCCTAAAGCAAGCCCCTGCTATTTTTGTATTTACTATTATACACGTCTCTTTTTAGGCGGACGGCAGCCATTGTGAGGTATAGGAGTTACATCTTTGATTAATGTAATTTCCAAACCTGCAGCTTGAATTGCTCTGATTGCTGTTTCACGACCTGAACCAGGCCCTTTGATATGAACTTCTACTTTTTTCATACCTTGATCAATTGACTTCTTAGCAACTAATTCTGCTGCTGACTGAGCTGCAAACGGAGTTCCTTTTCTAGCTCCTTTGAAGCCTGTAGCACCGGCAGTTGCCCAAGCAATAGCATTACCTTGAGTATCTGTAGAAGTTACAATTGTATTGTTAAAAGTGGATTGTATGTGAACAACACCCTGCAATACATTTTTCTTTTCTTTTTTCTTTGTAGTTTTTGGTCTTGCCATTTTTCTTTTCCTTATATTTCACTATTTTTAATTTCGTTTAAATTTATTCCCTATTATTTCTTCTTACCAGCAATAGGTCCTGTCTTTTTACCGCGTCTTGTTCTTGCGTTTGTTTTTGTTCTCTGACCTCTGCAAGGAAGACCTCTTTTGTGCCTCATACCTCTGTATGAGTTAATTTCTTGAAGACGTTTAATGTTCATTGTTACTTCACGTCTTAAGTCACCTTCAATATTGTATTCAGACAATGCATTACGTAATTGTTTAATATCATCATCTGTTAAGTCATCTGTTCTTAAATCAGGTGAAATACCTGTTACTTCAAGAATCTTTTTGCTTCTTGCAGGTCCTATACCGTAGATATAGGTCAAAGCGATTTCTAGTCTTTTGTTACGAGGTAAATCTACCCCAACTAATCTTGCCATGTTTTCTTTCCTTTATATTTCTTGTACTTACTTATTCTTTATTCTTCGAAAATTAACCCTGTCTTTGTTTGTGTTTAGGGTTTTCACAAATTACTGCAACTCTGCCTTTTCTTTTAATAACTTTGCATTTGTCGCACATAGGTTTTACTGATGATCTTGTTTTCATTGTTTTATCCTTTATCTTTTTGTAATACTTAAAAACTTTTTATTATTTAAGACGGAATGTTATTCTGCCTTTGGTTAAATCATAAGGTGTCATTTCTACTTTTACTCTGTCACCCGGTAATATTCTGATAAAATTCTTTCTTATCTTTCCTGATATGTGTGCCAGAATTTCGTGTCCGTTTTCAAGTTTTACCCTGAACATCGCATTCGGCATGGATTCCAGAATAGTACCTTCTATTTCTATTACGTCTTTTGCCATATTTTCCTCTATTTTTCGGCTGTCAAATAATGCCACTTTAAGGCATCTTAATATAATAATATTTGCTAAAAATCTGAATGCAAGCTGTTTATTATATTTTCGACCATTTTGTAAAGTTTTATTTCTGTTTGTTTTTTTATCCTTAAGTTTTATTCCCTGTAATCTAATATCATGAAAAATGTTGAATTTATAATGCAATTTTGGATTATATCCTTTTTGTAATATTTTTTATTATTAAAAAAACATTCTACATATTTTTATAACTCATTTTATTTCTGTTCATGATACAATTTACACATATAGTATTTTGAAAGGGATTTATTTATGCTAAGAGCCGGAATCGTTGGACTGCCAAACGTAGGAAAATCAACATTATTTAATGCATTAACAGCTACAAAGAATGCACAGAGTGCAAATTATCCGTTTTGTACAATTGAACCAAATGTAGGCGTTGTTGTTGTACCGGATGAAAGACTCCAGATACTTTCTGATTTGTGCAAAGCAAAAGAAATTATTCCTACTGTCATAGAATTTGTTGATATTGCGGGACTCGTAAAAGGTGCAAGCCAGGGAGAAGGATTAGGCAACCAATTCCTGCATAATATTAGAGAAGTTGACGCTATTATTCAGGTTGTCAGATGCTTTGATGACGAAAACACCATTCACGTAGCAGGCAAAGTTGATCCTATTTCAGATATTGAAATTATTAATACAGAGCTTGCCCTTGCTGATTTAGCTTCTGTAGAAAGACGCGCTGCAAGAATTTCTAAACAGGTAAAATCAGGTGACAAGGAAGCAGTTATTGAAGACGGAGCATTAAAGAAACTTAATGAACTGCTGCAAGAAGGAAAATTCATAAATGTAAAAGAACATTTTACAGAAGATGAGATTGAAGCAATTAAACCGCTTAATTTAATGTCTATCAAGCCTGTTATTTATTGCGCAAATGTTTCTGAATTTGATTTAAAAGAAGGCAACAATTACACAAAACAGGTTGAAGAATACGCAAAATCACATGGTGCTCAAACAGTTATAATCTGCGCAAGAATTGAAGAAGAACTTGTTGAACTCGGAGAAGAAGGGGCTAAAGAGTACCTTGAAGAGCTTGGAGTTAAAGACAGCGGGATTAATAAAATGATTAAATCTGTATATGAACTGCTTAATCTTATTACATTCATTACTGCGGGCGAAAAAGAAGTTCACGCGTGGACAATCACAAGAGGAACTAAAGCTCCGCAGGCGGCAGGGGTTATACATACTGACTTTGAAAAAGGCTTTATTAGAGCTGAAGTAACCGGATACAATGACTTTGTACAAAACGGCTCTTATACAGCCTGCAAAGATAAAGGTGTTACAAGATTAGAAGGAAAGGATTACGTAATGCAGGACGGAGATATTGTTCACTTCCGTTTTGCAGTATAATAAGGAAATGCAAATCAATACTTCGGGTGGACAGACAAATTTTAAATGGAATAAAACAACACATTTAGAAATGACAATGCTCGCACTACAAAACAGCAGCATTGATGATATTACTAAAAGACAGGTTGCCAGATATGCCCAAATGCCAGACTTTGCAAAGACAGAATTGGGATATCATAATAACACTCACTTCTTCTTTCCAAATTCTAAGAAAAAAAGCTTCGGGCCAGACTCTGATAAACTAAATGCCTTTAGCCAGTTTAAAGAACATTTGCAGCAAGCAATGCTTTCAGAAGCCAAAGAAGAAGTATTAAAAAAACTCGGCTATGCGCTGCATTATTTGCAAGATATGTCTGTTCCGCTTCATACAGAACCGGGCGGATTAATACATAAAATATTAAAATACAAGCTTCACGGAAATTTTGAACGCGGTAAAAAATATGGTGCAACAGCACATTTAGACATATTAACCCAAAATTTTAAGGCAGAAGATCTTGAGTACAGTTCTATACTGGATTTATTTACAAAAACTGCTGAATATTCCCAAAATCCAGAGTTCAAAGTAAAAAGATTTAACAAGAAAAACTGGATTTCCATTCAGCAGGCTTGTTTTAACAGAGGCGTAAACGCCTCCAGAGAATTTTTAGAAAAAGTTCTTGCCGTAAAAAATATTAATTAACGAGTTATTTTGGCAGAATTTATAACCCAGCCGTCAGATCGAAAGTGTGCATAATTATTTTTTCCTCTGTATTTTTCTCCTTCTGGACTTGACTTAAGCCATTCCTCAAGGATTAAAAGAGCCTTTCTCAGGAGTTCGTAGCCGTATTTTTCAATCAATGAACCGTATTGAGTTGGTGTTAGTATGACAAAATCTATATCAGGCAGAGAAATTTTTACCTCGCTGTCATACTTCGGTCTGCCGCCCTTTTTTCCATTTTCTATACTTGAATATCCACTCATTATTTTTCATCCTCCACTGGTGCTCCTAATTTGCGCACTAATTCTATTACAGTTTCTTTCATTCTGCATTTATTATAAGAATCTTTAAAATATATTTTATAAAGATTACATTTAGAACATACACACCCTAATTTATAACAATCCACTGCACTCGGGGTCCAATTCTTTGACATTGTTTCACTACATGATACATTATATCTGTAATTCATTTTTACAAAACCTCTTCCAAATATTTAAAACATTGACATTAGCAAAAAAATATGATTAAATATCAATTGATAGTTTACATCTTGTGTCTTATTGTAAGACGATATGATACAAATGTCAAGTACTATTTTCATATACTGGTGAAACGATGAAACTAGATGAATTAATACAATTAATATCCAATATAGCAGGGATAACTGTTAACCAGTCAATGCTTGCTGACAGCCTCGGCATAACACGCCAGACAATCAGCAACAGAATAAAAACTCAGAGCGAAGTTACAGTTAGCGAAATCAGACGGGTTGAGGAATTTTTTAAGATTAGTATTTTCAGTTCGGTAACCGATGATATTGCTTATATAGATTATTATACAGATGTTTTTGCAAGCTGCGGAAATGGCAGCATTGTCTTTTCGAGCGAAAAAACGAAACTTCCTATACCGATATCAATGATAAGCGGGTATTCAAAAAATAAATTATATTCTATGATTAATGCTTCCGGAAATAGTATGTCGCCTACTATTGATAATGGCGATAAGCTTATTGTAGAACACTGGAACGGAAACCAGATTCAGGACAATAAAATTTATGTATTTTGTTTTAATAATGAATTTTTTGTAAAACGCTTATCAAAAAATCTTGATGAGATTATTATCAAGTCTGACAATCCTGAATACAGAATCAGAACTATAAATGGGAAATCTGCTGCAGAATTAATACTTATTGGAAAAATTGTCGCAACAGTGAAACAATTGGATTAAAATTGACTTTAGAGGGTTTTTGAAGTTAAATATCTCCTATGAAGATAATTATTTTTGGTGCAAATGAACTTAGTTCAATGATAGCCTCTGAGTTATATACAGAAAACGACATTACTGTTATAGATGATGAACATAACAGAGTAGACGCATTTAATAAGCTGGATGTCGGGTTTGTACCGGGGAATGGTTCAAATATAGAGGTATTAAAACAAGCTTCGATTAAATCTGCGGATGTATTTATTGCCTGTACAGCTTCTGACGAACTCAATATTGTTGCATGTTTAACTGCCAAAAGAATAAGTACCGTTAAAACAATCTGCTTTGTTCGCAAAGAAGAATACAAATATTCTCTCGGGCTTGCAAAGGATGCAGAATATAACTGTGATTTTTATATTGATAATGTAATCTGGCCGGAAGAACTATTAACTCAGGAAATTTTTAGAATTATCACTGTTGCAAAAGCTTTGGATGTTGAACATTTTGCTGATGGCAGGGCACGTTTGCTTGAATATAGGATTGCAAAAAACTCTATTCTTGTTAATCAGATGATTAAAAATTGCGAGTTTCCTAAAGATACTGTTATTGTCGGTATTACAAGAAATTGCGAATTATTTATACCTAATGGAGAAACAATTTTGCATGAAGATGATAAAGTTATTTTTATGGGATTATCAAACTCGCTCGATATACTTGCCGGTAAATTTTTCCACGAAAAAGAGTTCGTAAAAAATGTAACTATTATAGGCGGTGGTAATGTTGGTTTAAAACTTGCTAAAAATTTGGAAAATCTAAAGCTCAATCTAAAGATTGTAGAAAAAGATACAGCAAGATGTGAGTATTTATCACAGGAACTTAATAACACATTAATTATTAATGGGGATGGAACTGATTTAGAGTTGTTAAATGAAGAAGATATTGCTTCTTCTGATGTAGTCGTAAGTGTAACAAACAATGATGAAAAGAATCTTTTATGCTCACTCCTCGTTAAACATATGGGTGCAAGCAGAGTAATATCAAGAGTTTCCAAGACTACAAACGTAGAATTATTTGAACGGGTTGGTATTGATATTGCAATTTCTTCCAGAACAGCAGCGCTTAATGAAATAAAAAATAATATAAAAGAAACAAACATTGGTATTCTGGCAACTGTAGAACAGGGAAAAGGAGAAGTACTGGTTATAGAAATCCCTGAAAATTACCAAACAAAAAAAATTATGGAATTAAAACTTCCTGTAAAGGCGATTGTAGGAGTTATTCAGCGCAGGAAGAGAATAATTATACCAAACGGTGCAACACAAATAATGGGTGGTGATAATCTCATAATATTTACAACAAGTGAAAATGCGCCAAATATAAAAGAATTTTTCGAGGAAATTGAATGAGATTAAATTATCTGGCATACTCATTTAGTCTGACAATAATGTATTTTAGTTTTATGCTGATGCTGCCTGTATTAGTAGCGCTTTATTATCATGAAACCGGTGCTGTGCTGCCGTTTTTATTAACAGGAGCAGCTGCTCTTATGATATCAATAACAATAAAAAAGGTTATCAGCGGAATTGCCCAGATTAAATCAATAAATGATATAAAAAAATCTGAAGGGCTCTGTGTTGTTAGTTTTTCTTGGATTTTTGCCATCATTCTGGCTTCAATACCTTATTTATTTTTCGGGATAAATCCTGTTGATGCTTTATTTGAAGCAACATCCGGAATTACGGCAACAGGTTCGACAATACTTACACACTTCAATTATCCAAATACTGTTTTTTTCTGGCGCTCCTTTACACAATGGCTGGGCGGAATGGGAATTATTGTATTATTTATTGCAATTCTGCCGCAATTTGCAATTGCCGGACGACAAATGTTTTTTGCAGAAGCACCCGGACCTACCGAGGATAAATTTACTCCTAGAATAAAAAGTACGGCAGCTGCTTTGTGGAAAGTTTATGCAGGCTTAACTTTAATTGAGATAGTTTTTTTAAAACTTAATGGAATGAGCGGTTTTGAAGCCGTTTGTAACTCATTATCTTCAATCTCTGGAGGAGGACTTTCTCCAAACAGCCAGAGTATGATTGGATGTTCTTATCCATTACTATGGATTACAGCATTTTTCATGTTTTTTGCAGGTGTAAGCTTCAATCTCCAGTACAAAGCGTGGGTTAAACTTAACCCGCTGGTTTTATTTAGAAATGAAGAATTCAGGACTTATTTCTCTGCAATTTTCTTAATTGGTATTTTACTCAGTATTTCTTTATTCTTTAATATGCATTATGACCTTGCAGGAAGTATAACACACTCGTTTTTTAATGTTTCAACTCTGGTTTCGTCAACAGGTTTCTGCAGTGTAGATTACACAAAATGGGATTACACAAGCAAGCTCCTTTTATTTGCAATAATGCTTTTTGGCAGCTGTGCAAGTTCGGCCGGAGGCGGATTAAAAGTTATGAGATGGCTTCTGGTCTTTAAAATTATAAAAACAGAGATGACTAAAATTCTACATCCCAAAGCTGTTTGTAATATCAAAACAGGAAGTTACTCTGTGCCTAAGGAAATTCTTGATCAGACTTTAATGTTTGTTGCTTTTTATTTTGTAATACTGGGGGGTTCCGCATTTTTAATAGCTGTTCTTGAACAAAATACTACTATTGGATTGACCGGAGCTGTCAGCGCAGTAGGAAACATAGGCCCGGGATTTGGTGCTATCGGCCCGCTGGGAAGTTTTGCTCCTCTGAATGCATTGACTAAATTGATACTAATTTTTGATATGCTTATTGGCAGACTAGAATTAATACCAATTCTTGTGTTATTCCAAAAAGATTTTTGGGTTTTAAAACGTTAATTCCCTGCGGCTATAAATCGGGCCTTTATAAAGTTTATTATTGTATTCTATATTTACAGGTGCTATAGTCCTCTTTTCATTAGAAAACCGGATTAAATTACCGCTAATATCATAAAAATAAAGAATTTTGGAAGGGACAGGATTGTTCAATGCATCCTTTGTAATAGGCTTGCCGTCTAAATCAAATGCCTCATATATCTCTCCATTTTTCGTACAAATTCCCAGCCTAAAACCATTTTCATCATATATTTTTGTTGAAGCTGCCAAAACCTGCGCTCCGGAAATAAAAAATAAACAAATTATTGCACAAAGTTTTTTCATACTACAATTATAACGTCATTCTTAGAAAAATGTTCTTTTTTATGCTACAATTTAACCAGAGGAAGAAAATATGTCTATAAGAAAAGTTGTCAGATATGGAGAAGACTCTTTGCGACAGCCGTCCAAAGAAGTTCATAAGGTTTCACAAAAAGTTAAAAATCTGGTTGCAGATTTATTGGATACAATGTACGCTCAAAACGGTGTCGGGCTTGCTGCACCCCAGATTGGAGAGAACTACAGAGTATTTGTAATTGATGTTTCGACAGGAAATGAGCCTTTAAATCCAATAGTATTTATAAACCCTAAAATCATAAAAAAATCAGGTGCTGTAATAAGCCACGAAGGCTGCCTTAGCTTTCCTGAAGCATTTACTGATGTTAGAAGATATTCTGATGTTATGGTAAAAGCAATGGATAGGAATGGACGTTCTTTTGTTCTGGAAGCAAAAGATGGAAGCCTGCTTGCAAGAGCAATTCAGCATGAATTTGACCACCTTGACGGAATTCTTTTCATTGATCACGTTATAAACAGATTTGAAGCAGAAGAAGTTCTGAAAAAATTTAACCTGCCACCAATTCAAATTGAAAAACTGCTTGATGAACCGGAATTAGAAGCAAAAATTGAAGAACTACTAAAACAAAAAGTTAAAAGTGAAGAAAAGAATGATTAGTATTGTATTTTTTGGAACACCCGATATTGGTTTAAAATCCCTGGAACATTTTTATAATTCTGATAAATTTGAAGTTCTTGCAGTTGTAACACAGCCCGATAAACCATCAGGCAGAGGACATAAGCTTACACCGAGCCCGATAAAACAATTTGCGCTGGAGAAAGGTATTAAAGTATTTCAGCCAAAATCAATCAGAAAAGAACCGGAAATTATTGAAGCATTAAAAGAATTAAAACCTGATTTCTTCGTAACTTTTGCATTCGGCCAGATTCTTTCGCAGGAAGTTCTGGATATTCCTAAATACGAAACAATAAACCTTCATGTTTCATTACTTCCAAAATACCGCGGAGCAAATCCTATACAACGCGCAATTATTAACGGGGAGACCGAAACAGGTATATGCACTATGATTACAGAATTAGGGCTTGATTGCGGCGACATTTGCATGAAGCTTCCTATTGAAATCACTAAAAACATGAATTGTATAGAGCTGTTTGAACTCTGTGCAGCTTATTCTCCAGAGCTTTTAGAAAAGACTTTAACAGGAATTAAAGACGGCACATTGAAGCCAACTCCTCAATGCGAAGAAGGACTTTGTTTTGCAGACAAGCTTAAAAAAGAAGAATGCAAAATAGACTGGAATAAGTCTGCTGAGGAAATTCATAATTTAGTTCGCGGGGTTTACAAATGCCCTGGTGCGTTTTTCGAATTTAACGGCAAAATAATTAAGGTTTTGAATACTGAGCCATTAAATGATGAAACAAACGGCAGCATTGGCGATTTTGTCAGGATTTCAAAGCTCGGAATTGACGTTAAAACAGGCAAAGGACTTTTACGTATTATAAAAATAAAACCTGAAGGTAAAGGCGAAATGCCGGCTTTTGACTGGTATAACGGACTTAAACACTAACTAATATTTTATCGAGCCTTGAAAAAATCTCGTTCAGATTATCAATTAGAATAAGTTCTCCACGCAATCTTGATGCACCTTGAAAACCGTTTAAATAATACGGTATAAACTTTCTGCAGAATTTTACACCGACATTTTCTCCTCTAAACTCGACCTCTTTTTTTAGATGATGTTTTAGCGTTTCAATTTTTTCTTCTAATGTTGGATGAGGCAAATATTCCCCCGCATTAATATATCTTTCAACTCTATAAAGTAAAGATGGATCACCCAGCGCACCACGCCCTATTGCAATGCCATCAGCTTCTGATTCTTCCAGACACTGAACAGCGGTTTCTATCGATACAACATCACCGTTTGCAAAAACTGGAATATCAACATTACGCTTAAGTTCTGCAATTTTTTTCCAATCAGCTTTGCCTCCATACATCTGCGAACGGGTACGACCATGAATTGTAATGAAATCAGCCCCTGCTTCCTGCATTTTTTGTCCGTATTCTACAAAATTTAATTCGTCAAATGTATATCCTAAACGGAATTTTACACTCAATGGAATTGAAATTTCAGCTTTAACTGTTCTTACAATTTCTTGAGCTAAATCAACATTACGCATCAATGCACATCCATCTGTGCCTTTTACAACTTTATTAACAGGACAGCCCATATTTATATCAATCATATCAGCATACTTCTGCAGATAATTTGCACATTCTGCAATCATTTTAGGCTTGTGGCCGCTTAGCTGATATGAAATAGGAGAATGATTTTCATCCCTTGCAACAATATCTGTATCCTTAACCTGCGTCAGAGCTTCTGAACTTATCATTTCTGTTGTTAACAAGCAGGTTTTTGAGTATTCTCTTACAAGAGAACGCAATACATAATCAGTTATTCCGGCCATTGGAGCAAGAGATACCCTGCTTGAAATTAAATCCCTAACTTGCATATGGTCTCAATTCTTCCAACCTGCTTTTTGCGTATTTCAAATATTCATCATCCGTTGAGTATGATGAAATAAACTTCTGATAATATTTGAATGCTTCTTTATAATTCGAAAGAGTGTCGTAATCTACAGCAAGCATATAATTAGCTATAGGAAATTCGTTAGAATATTTCAAAACATTTAAGTAATCATTTATAGCAAGTTTTGGCTGCTTCTGCTCATCATAAATCAACCCTCTATAATAATAAGCGTAAGCGTTATTTGCTTCTTTTTTCAAAACTTCATTGAATTTTAGAAGCGCAGTTTGATAATTATTCTTTTCATATAAATCTATGCCTTCGTTAAGAACAGTAAGTGAACCGTTTTGTACGACATATGCAAGCAATTCTTTTGCATCTGATTGAGGGTTTAGCTGTAAAGCTTTTTTCAAATATGCCTCTGCAAGAGCCCAATTTTTTTGTTCTGAATACAAGTACCCTATATAATAAGGAGTTTCAGTATTATTGGGGTTCAATTTTTCTGCTCGTTTGTAATATTCTATAGCGCTGTTGTAATCCCCCATAGCCTGGTAAGATGCAGCAGCTCCAAGCATAGAATCTTCTGTTGCCGGATTTATTGCGAGGTATTGCTGTACAGCCATTTTATAATCTTTAGCTTCGTAGCTTGAAGAAGCAGAGGCTAGCTTCGTAGAAGTTGAATCCTTTTGAACGTTCTGCAGCGTCTTCAAAACAAGATTATTTGCAGGGAATTTTTCTTTTGCTGTGTTTAAAATACTTACGGCATTATTATAATCATCTTTTGAGGCATAACATATTGCAAGATTTACATACGCATCAACCTTAGAAGAATTTTTTGAAATTGATGATTTGTATGCAGAAATAGCTTCATCAATTTTATTTTCCTTATGAAGTTTATATGCATAATCATACAATTCATCACTACTGCCGTTTTGAGATAGATATTCAATATATTCCGAAGGACTCATTGTGTCTTTCATTACCATAGCAATTTCATCTTTTGCAGCCACGTTTGAAGGGTCAATTGCCAGAACTTTTTTGTAAAGTCCCATTGCAGTCTTGCCATCTCCCATTTCTTTATAAACCTGCGCTTTATATAAAAGAGCCTGAGTATTATTAGGATAGAGCGTTAATACAGAATCATAAGATTGAATTGCTTTCTGGAACTCTTTTCTCTGCTGGAATAAAGTACCGACATTTAATCTTGTTGTAACGTTAGACGGATTAAGCTGTTCAGCTTTTCCATAATAGCTTAATGCCGTTTCAAAATCTCCCTGAGCCTGTTTTATAGCTCCAATATTTGCATTGAGCTCCGCATCGCTTGGAGTTTGAGCGAGTTTTTTCAAATAAATTCTTTCTAAAGCGTATAAAACTTCCTGATCGCCTTTAGAATTAGCAAGCGCCTCATTATACTGAACGACAGCTTCGTCATATCGTCCAAGTTTATCAAGAGTTCTTGCATATTTCATTCTAAGTACGCCGTCATTCGGCTTTAAGTCAAGAGCAATTTTATAATAATCAGCAGAACGCGGCTCGTTGCCCAGAAGTTTTAGCAAATCTGCAATTTGCGCATTAGAGTCAGCAGCAAGTTTTTCACTCTGTGCAGCTCTAGAAAACTCATATGCAGCAGCAGAGAAATTACCTGCCGCGCGCAATTCTTCAGCTTCTTTATAACGGGAACCGGCGGTTGTATCAAAACTTATTACCTTTAAACACTGGTTTAAATTTTCTGCAGCTGAGGTTATCATGCCGGCAGAATTCTGAACAGCCTGTTCTTTATTCGGGTATATTTTTAGATAAAATATAGCACTTCTAAAATCATTAGCGGCTTTTTCGTAATTTTTATCCTGATTTGCATAATATGTAGCCCTTGCAAGATAAGCATTTATAAGCCCTATCCTCGCTGAATTATCCAGAAAATTAATTCTCAAAGCTTTTCTGAACTCAACAATAGATGAAGAGTACTGATTCTGCATCAAATAATTTTGAGCGGCTTCATAATGTTCTCCAAAAGCTCCAGCCGGAGCTGCAAAAACATTAGAACTGCCTATGATAGTACATAGTGCTAAACAACAAACTGTCCCTAAAAATTTTTTCTTCATAATAATATATTACTATAATAGTTTTCTAAAGTGAATAAGTGAATTCGGCATTCAAAACTTTTGTCAAATTGTAAATTTTTGTAAAATTTTCTTGACATGACATATCATGATTTTGAAATTTATAGTAGCATGCCATGTATCAACTATCCCCAAATCTCCTCCCAAAATTATTAGAGAAAACTTACACTGACTCAAAATCTGAGTCAGTTTTTATTTTCTTAATATGCACCGGAGCAGACAAAGCGGCTAGCCAAGCAATTCTGTTAATATAGTGGCATTTTCTTCTGCTTTCAAGTTATTAGAAATTTTGTTTCTTTTGATATAAACACGAAGAGCTTCTCTGATTAGTTCACTTCTTGTTCGTTGTTCAGAGCTTGCCACATTATCTACCTTGCTAAGAAAATCGTTAGACATTGAAATTAATACTCTTGCCATGTTTCCTCCTTTATTCAAATAGGCGGAGTAGTTAAGCTTACACATTACCCTTACATTTACCCCTGCAGGACTTTATTATATCATATAAAGAAATTATTACAAGAGTATATCTGTTTTATATTAACAAATTTTAGAAAAGTTTACAAAGCTTTACAAAAAAGGCAATTTTTTATTAGCGTCATACTTTATATATATAAGAGTATAAACAGAGGATATTAATATGTTTCATTATTCAAGTTTAAATTTTGATCTTGCGATGAGCACCCCGAGCGGCTCTATTAATATTCTTTGGAATCAGCTTGGTGAAAAATCAAAAGCTAATTCAATTATGTATATGACACCTAACTTTGACCCGTCAATAGGTTATACATATCCGGAATTCGGCGTATGGGGCAATAATCTTCTTAACCCGATGCTTGCTATTCAGCAAACAATGCAGTCATTCCAGAATGGAAACTGGATGAATGGTATTAATAGTGGCAACTGGTTTAATAATATGCCTTGGAACAATTGGACTAATCCGTGGGGCGGTGGAAACAACGGCGGCAGCACTGCTGGAAACGCTGAATACGATGCTTTAAAAGCTCTTATAAACAAATACAAAGAAATCGGTACAAAAAATAATACTATAAGCCGGGCTCTTTTAGATAAGATTAATGCTGCATTAAATAAATCAGGCAAACCAGAAGAAAAATTAGAAGCATTAAAAGATTTATACAAATCTCTTGATAAAACTAAATTAGAAAAAGCTTTACTTGAATTACCAGAGTATAAAATAATGCTGGACGAAGCTGGTTACAACTTCAACGGCACAAATAAAGAATATGATAAAAAGCTCAAAAAAGAATTAAACAGCCTTGAACAGGACATCAAATTAGGAAAAGGCGATTTGCTTGCTCAAATCAGTGCAAGTGAAAACAACGCACAGATTTTGAGAATTGTAAGTTATTGGAATGACAACCACTCTGATAAAGAGAACAGAGGTATTATTAGATTAGTTGCTCAACATATTCCAGCAGAAGAAAGTGAAAGAACACTGCATATTGAAGGTGTAAAAAATCTTTCTATGTCTTTAATCAACAAAGTTGAAGACTTCAAGGGCAGTGTTGATGGAAACTTTACTAATTTAGATAAAGCAACAGAAGAATTATCAAAAGCTTTGACTAATGCAACAAAAGCACCTAAAGAATTTACAAAAGCTAACCTTGAAGCTCTTGCAGATAAATTCGACAAACTTTATGCAATGCTCAGAATGATGGAAGCAGAAAGAATTAGAAATACAATAAATACAAAATACAGTTTCCTTAACGACATTTCATCAAGCGACAGAGATATTGTAAACGACGATTTAGTATTAAAATCAACAAAAGAAGATTTAAGAAAAGAAGGCATTTCACTAGACGGCGTTGAAACAGATAATGTTCCGACAGAGGAAGTTGAAGAAGTTTCAGACATTGACGAAGTAAGTGAAACAGCAGAAGAAAAAGTTGAAAAGTTAGTTGAAAAAGAAAACTTAAAACAAACAGCAAAAGAAGGAGTTTTCCAATCAGTTGTAACTTCATCAAATGAACCTGCACACTTCTATACAATTAAGGACGACAAACTTGTTGAACTTAAGGATGTTAAATCTATTGATAAAGACGGCAAATGCACAATGGCAGACGGCACTAACAAAACACTTGAACAGGTTAAGGCTGATGCAGTAGAAGTTTCTGCACAGGATATTATTGATTACAACAACACATTAACCCGCGTTAATGAGCTTGTTAAAGCAGGTACACTTGTTAAATGCCAGCAGCAGTTTGGCGGTGCAGTTCTCTATCGTTCAAAAGGCAAACAAGAAAATGGTAATAGACAGTATTTTATCGTTAAAGATAATAAGTTAATGAAATTGGATTGCAAATATGTTACTGCCAATGGAATTGTTGTTGGCAATGACGGCAGCAAAACACCATTCAAAGACTATATTGCAAACGGCAGTTTTTCAACAATAAGCGATTCTAATATTGCAACAGAAGACGAACAGAAAAAGGCTGAGGAACGCAAAGCAGAAGAAGCAAAAACTCAAAAAGAAGAGGAAGAAAGAAAGCTAAAAGAAAAATACGAAAAGAAATTTGAAGTTCATGAAGTTGATGGTGCAGACCAGATTGGTAAAGACATAGCAACTGACTTAATGTGGTCTACTGACAAGGATGAATGGGATACTGCAGTTGATAATATAAACAAAATAGATAAAGAAAATGTTTACAGCGTAATAAAAGCCTATGCAGCAGAAGAAGGCTGGGGTACAGATAACATTCTTGAACAAATTGCAACAGAATACGGCAGAGAAAAAGAACAGCAGAAAGAATTAATAAACCATATTATCAAAGCTGTACTTGACTATTGCGAACAGTATGGAAGCAACAGCCCGAGCGCATACAAAGAACTTGAGAAATATAAAAACGGAATTACTGATGAAGTATTTAACAGCCCGGAAGACAAGTTAAGAGCTGTTGACCGTTTAATACTCAGGGTATTTGGCATCAGAAACTAATAGATGTAAGGTTTGGTATTAAAACAAACATTGCCGGTAAGGACTATCCCTCCGGCTTTTTTTACAGCAGAATTTTTTCAAGATTTAAAACTGCATTTTCTACAGTATCATTCACCACCTGATAATCAAATTTTTTAGAGTTTTCAATCTCAAGCTTAATTGACGCCAAACGTTTCTGTATAGCTTCTTCAGTTTCAGTATGCCTGCCTCTCAAACGAGCCTCTAACTCTTCAAGAGAAGGCGGAGCAATAAAAATCAAAACAGCTTCCGGCATAATTTTCTTTACATTGAGCGCCCCTTTTGTATCAATTTCCAGAATCAAATTTTCACCTTTTTTAAGGCACTCCTCTACGAAACTTTTTTTTGTTCCGTAATGATTTCCGGAAAACTCTGCCCACTCGAGAAATTCATCATTTTGTATACAGTTCTTAAACTCTTCCTGTGTTAGGAAGAAATAATTTTCCCCGTGAACTTCCCCCTGCCTCATACCTCTTGTAGTACAGGATACAGAGAGCTTGAAATCCGGATGTTTTTTCAAAAACTCCTTAATAACAGTACCTTTTCCAACACCGGAAGAACCTGATATAACAAACAATCCAGCCATTATTCCTCCGTAAATCCTTTATGTACAGTTGTTTCAAAAGCCATGCTGCCGGAGTTTTCAAGTTTAACCGGTTCTTCTTTTTTGACAGCTTCTATTTTAGGAGCTTTTGATTTTAAATTAGCAATCAAATCCTGCGTAAGCTTAGGCATATCCATTGCTTCTGTACAGATTTCAATATAGCACATTTTATTCATAATTTGTGTGACTTTAAGCGCCTTATCAAAATCATCAGCCGTGCTAACTTTTGTCGACCATACATCACCTTCAAAAACTCTTGCAAACTTCGAATAATTCATCTGCATAATATCATTGAAACAATCTTTCGGAGTTTCAGAAAGTACTCTTTCAATTGTATAGCCCTTATTATTTAAAACAATAACAATAGGTTTAACCCCTCTTCTAAGCATATTTCCGATTTCCATCGCTGTTAGCTGATGCGAGCCTTCTCCTGTAATTAAAATAACTCTTGATTTAGGTTTTGCAAGACAAACCCCGAGAGCAGCCGGAGTTGCCCATCCGATAGAGCCCCATAGGGTTTGTGTTTGAAGTTCAGCTGTAGCAGGGAATTTCATTGGAGCAACACCGTGAGGAATTATCCCAGTTTCTGCAACAATGATATCATTATCTTTTATAAATTCCTGCAAACGCGGATAGATATATTCAGACGTTAATGCGTCTGGGCTGGAGGCTTTGTGTTCATAACCTATTGCAGGTTTTAGGATTTTCATATCCTTTGAATCAACAAGTTTTGTAACCGCCTCAAGAACATCACTCATCTTAACATTATCATATTTTTCACCTTCAACATATGTATGCGTTCCATATATTGCAATCTGATTATTAATCTTATAAGGCAGATTAAACCCGAATGCATTCAAATCAGTATAAACAGGGCCTACTGCAATAAGACAGTCTGTTTCATTAACATATTTTTCAGCCGTAGGATTTTCAAAACCTGCATAGTAACCTCCCAGATAGAGGTCATAATCCATGTCAATGAGATTTGTTCCCATAAGGAAGTTTGTAGTTGGAATTCTTGTTTTTTCAACAAATTCTTTGTACTCAATTCTTGAATCGAAGCGTTTTACGAGCAAATCTCCGAGAATAACAGGTTTTTGTGCATTGTTAATTTTTGCAGCGATTTTGTTGGAAACGAGCCTCAAAGTTTCTTCATCACTAATCCAGTCATAAGAAACCTCTTTGTCAGAAATTTCCATTTTTGCAATATCAAGCGGAACAGCAATGTATACGGGTTTTCTTTCTTTAACAAAAGTTTTTAAAACCCTGTCTATTTCCATTTTCGCATTATCTCTTGTAAGAAAAGCTGCAGCAGCAGTCACATGTTTGTGAGCCTCATAGCATGCGTGATAATCTACATCCTGAAAATTATGATGCACACAGGTTTTATTTTCAATTGTTTTAGTAGCAGGCACCCCAACAATACTTATAACAGGCACATTTTCTGCCAAACTTCCTGCAATAGCGTTCATAGCGCTGAGTTCCCCGACTCCGTAAGTTGTAATTAGCGCACCGTAACCGCGCATTCTTGCGTACCCGTCAGCAGCATAACCGGCGTTAAGCTCATTTGTACATCCAATCCAGCATGTATTCGGATTATTTTCTACTGCGTATAATAAATTAAAGTTATAATCTCCCGGAAGTCCGAAAAATTCGTTAACCCCGAGTTCTTCAAGTTTTTTTACTAAATATTCGGCTGTGTTCATTCTCTTCTCCCTTTAATTTTGAATTAATCGTATCACAGGGAGGGGTAAATGTATATATATTTTTTTTGTATAATATACTTATGGACAAAATTTTTTCTGACAAGATTAATATACTAAAAGCATTGGCAATAGTACTGGTTGTTTCAGGTCATCTGGAATTTCGTTTTTTTGATATGTTTCCGCCGTATTCGTTCCAGCTTGCCTTGTTTTTCTTTATATCAGGAATGCTTTTTAAAGAAAAATATCTGGATAATGTTGCAGATTTTATAAAGCGGAGAGTAAAAAGCCTGCTTCTTCTTTACTTTTTATATTCAGCTTTTTACGCAATAGTAACCATTATTCTGGCAAAGCTTACCGGCAAATTCTGGGGAATGGATTTAAATTTATATAACTTCTTTGTAACCCCATTTTTGAACGGACACCAGTTTGATTTATCCTGCCCGATGTGGTTTGTAACGCAGTTATTCATAACAATGGTGACATTCTTATTTTTGGAAAGAATGTTCAGAAATCTTTCAACAACAAAGAAAAGTATAATATATACCCTTATGGGATTTTCAGCAATCCCTCTTTCTAAAGTTTTTCCGCTGACACCTGTGTTTTTAGTTATTATAAGAACCCTGTTTTCGCTGTTTTTTGTTTATCTCGGTCATTTTTATATAAAAAAAATCCACGGGAATTATAATATCTTTACCCCGAAAATTTTAGGGATTGTTTTATGCATACAGGCTGTTTTGTGGCATTTTAACAGAGATTTTGACCCGACTCACGGAATTGGTTTAAGCTATGTTCTTGTTTGGGCAAGGTTTGACAGCCAGATAATTGTACCGGTTCTTACCAGCATAACCGGAATCTGGTTTTCGTTATTTTTTATAGAGCTCACATACAATTATCTTAAAGATATTAAGTTTGTCAGACTTATAGGTGAAAATACATATCACATAATGGCAAATCACCTTTTTGTAATGTACATAATAACAGCAGTTATATTTAAGCTTAACGGAATTCCTATAAGCGAAAGAAATACACATAATATTTACTGGATTTTTAATCCGGTTCAGAATACATATTTATATTTTATATTAACAATGATAATAACTACTTACACAGGCGTATTTTTGAAAAGAATTAAGAAGCGTTTGCCTGTTATCAAAGATTTTTAAAAAATTTTTACGGGTTTACAAAGAGGAGTATATATGTTATTATATATTTAAGCACTATTATTGTATTTTTGTGCTGCGCTGGAGATACATTAAAATATGCAAAACACAGGCTATTTAAGAAGACGACGAGCTGGAGGGTTTACATTATCAGAAATCCTCATCACGCTAGTTATAATAGGATTTATTGGAGCTTTAGGAGTACCAATGCTCGGACAGAATAAATTAAAAAAACCTGTAGAGGTTATAGGCCGGCACGGCACAATAGAGTGTTTTTGGGAGGGCGGCGTTGTAAAGCAGTTCATTTCCAACAATACTGATAATAAAGCCGGTGAGCTTACAGATGCAGCTGATGGCGCCTGTTATTTTACCGCCCCTACTGCTAATCTGTTTGTCCTACAGGCTGTTGGTGCAGGCGGAGGCGGAGCTGTAGGAATGACAGGAGCTCCATCTTATACAAATGCTACAAAAACAATTAGCGGCAGTATTCCTACCGGTACCGGATTTCTAGGGGCAATAAATGACACCAAAAATGTTCCTGACTGGGTGAGAAAAGAATGGAATAAACAATGGACAAGTGAATCAAAATGGATTAAATATACACTAGAATCTCCTATTGGAGGTTCCGGTAGAGCATATTGCGAACCAAGACGTGTCGACTGGGATGACGGCTCTGGTTATAATAAATGTGCTGAGTACTGTACAACCAATCTTGCAGAGACATGTCCCCCTGAATGTCTAAGTAATTTAGTTGCAGATGGGGGAAACTCAGGATATGGTGCCAAATATGTAGTTAAAACAAAATTAGAATATGATCCGGAAGGGCAGCAGGATAGTGTTGTTTTCAACCCTACATATGACGAAACAACACTGACAATAGGAACTAAAGAGGCCAAGCTTTTAGCCAGTGGTGCCGGAAAAAATGGTCAAGGTAATTATCCTTATGAAGGCGTTGCAACTCCTGGCTCAAAAGGTGAGGATATTCCTTTAACTACAGGCTCTAATAAGTATTTCTCTCTATCAGGGATGAAAGTTCAGAGTTCTGCAAAAACTTCTTTTCAGGCAGGTGGTACAGCTACAGAACATGATTGTTCCAATATGGCTGGTTCTTTCGCAAAACGCGGTTCAATCTCCGGCGGTAATCCAAGTTCTATTTCATTCTATACCCAATCTCTTGCAATAAACGCAAACTATGGTGTAGCCGGTTCTCCGGGAAGTGCAGAGATGAGAATTCTTGAAAAACTACCTGCTGAAACACAGTTCAAATTAGTACCTGCCCAAAGTAACAGCGGGTCTAATACAGAATCTACAATTTATATAAAAAACAAACAAACCGGTGCCTGGGAAGTATTTATGCGTGTTTCCTCTGGAGCAGACGGCTGGGGCGGTCGAGAAGTAATCGCAGTAGAAGAAGGCGATTTGCCATTCCCTAAAGCATACTATCCAGATGCATTTAGACCATCTACACCTGAGTTGTCGATTTCATCAGGAGCTGGATACACCAGTTATCTTGCTAAAAACAATTTTTCACCGGGAGCATCAGGAGCCGGAGCACATCCTATAGTTACACATGTTAGCGGTAATGCATCACACATTATTAATGGCGTTACAACAGGTAATGAGAGTTTAACGCCAATATCAGGTGCAAGTGCTACTTGCTATGACGGTTCAGAAAGTACTAACGGAACCTGTGGCAGCGGTAATACAAGCGGTAATCCAGGAGCAGTGATAATATCATGGTAAAAAAAGGTTTTTCTTTAGCAGAAGCACTTGTTGTAATGGCGATTATATCAATATTCTTCGCTGCTGCGTCTAAAATTATAACAACAAGACCAAAACCGCCAAAACAGGTTAACCAGCACGGCTATTACGAATGTTACTTAAATGTTTATCAGACTATAAATGCAGCCGGACAACAAGTAACAGTCAGCCGTCCGACACAGAGATATGTTAGAAATAATGTTGCAACCGCTGCTGAAGAAGTTTCTTGTTCCTTTGAACCGCCAAATGGAATTGCATTCTATAACATCAATTCATATGGTCCGGTATTCCACTCAAGTTTTGAACCTAATATTAAAAATACAATAAAAATTACATTCACCGGTGCAGGTATAATACTTAAATCAGACACCGGAACATTAGACTTGCAGAGTAATTCTACACAAGAGAATGTAAAAATGTTTCTTAATACTTTATATCCTGATTCTCATATTTATAACAATGGAAATATAAGAGCAGGCGTAATAATTAGTTGGTAAGCATTATAAGAGGACTCAAATGAAAAAACTTAAATTAAAATCCGGTTTTACATTAGTAGAGTTAATGGTATTTTTTATATTCATATCATTACTTATGGCAGCTGCAACACCTATCATAACAAAGCGTGTTAAAAATCTGCCTATAAAAATTCACCATGGCAAGTTTGTATGCTATGGCGACAGGTATGAATATTACAATGCAACCAAACTGATTTCATCCGGAGCTGGATGCAAATTTACACCACCCAAAAGAGCTACTTTATTTAAAATAGAATTAGTTGGCGGCGGTGCCGGCGGTTACAGTTATACTCAGTTTTGGGAAGATAATGATACAAGAACCGGCGGATATGATTTAAAAAGCGGACATTATGGAGATGGCTATACTGACCCTACTGATGGTCAGCTTCGTTATATATTAGAAAATGCTCCATTTACATGGGCTACAAAATCTACAGGCGGCACATCCGGGGAAAGCGTTTCCATGAGTTATGTTGGTATCGGAAGCCCTCATATTACAATAAAGGGTTCTTGTCAGGGAGATTGCTGGTCTGATCACTACGGCCCGTGGTATGATTGTATTAAGACAAGAATAGTAAAAAAACAAACAGGCACAGATGAAGAAGGTAACCCTATATATACAGAAGTAGAAGAAGAATATGAATCTACTTGCCGTGATTGGATTGATGATAATCCGGATAATTTAATTTTATGCTCGACTTGCAGCAACTATCGTTCAAGGGCAAATAACCTTGCATCTGAGATAAGCAGCCAGAGAAATTGCGGTTTAGGAGGCACTGGAGCTGAATGGTGCTACACTATTGCAACATCAGGTTTTGTATCAGGGTATCAATCTCAAGCAGCTACTATAGGCAACGAAACCGGCAATACCGGCATTCTGGCTGACTTCGGAGCTGGAACTTCTGCCACAGGAAGCCCTGAAAGAGGCGGGTATGGCCTTGGAATGTATATAGATGGAAAAATTGATTTTAAAGATTATAAAAATGGCGGTAAAAAAGTTGAGAATTCAGAAGTTCGCAGCTATTTGAGCCAATTATTCGGTACTAGTTATCAAAAAGGTACAACAAGTGCCAGTGGAAGCTGCGGCGGCTGGGGATACAGCGAAACTAAAAAAAGCACAGTTTCATTCGGCTCACATGACTTAATGGGTGAGAATGGTAACGATGTGCTCCATTATAATGCTCTCAAAGGCTGGGAAGCTTGTGCTACTAACTGTAGAAGAGCTAAAGGCGGCAGAGGCGGCTGGATTGATGATAATTACAGTACTATAACAGGAAGCTACTCTGATAGTTCGCCGATTCAGAGTGATAAAGATGCACAAGATATTTGTGGACATGTTAATGGGCCTTACGCAGTAAAAGAAGGTAACACAAGCGATAGAATACCTAGCGTTACAACAAAAACAGAGCTTAATGTAAGACACCATCAGGTTGGAAACGGCGGCGGCGCAGCTTCTTATAAGGTTGCCTATATTTCAAGCCTTGCTGATGACTGCGTATTCAATGTTTCCGGCGGCGGGCCGGCTATTAATGAAAGCATTTCTGACTCACAGCTCGATGATTTACATAACAGCCTGACAACATCGCTTGTATGTAATGAGGGAACGCTGCGTTTGGATGCAGAAGGCGGTTATTATAACAAATCGTTTACTCAAAAAGATTACGCAGGATTTGACTATCTAACACCGGATGGTGAATCTACAGCACCGGGCTCATTTACAACATCTGCAGAAGGAGGCACATCTCCATACAGCCCTAAAGATGTATTTACAAAATACATTCTAGGCAGCAGCGGATTTGGTGCCGGCGGAAGCGGAAGTAAAATCGTAGACGGTTGTACAAAACCTTGGGGCGAATACTGGATTAATAGAGTATACGGCTCAAGTGTTGATAAAACATCGCATCACCAAATTCCGCGTACTGAATGCGATGAAAAGGCACAAATTAGTACAACTGGAGGCAGCAGCGGCTCTGCCGGTGTAATTATAATTTCATGGTAAAAAAGAAAGGTAATAATTTATGAATAATAAACAGGGTTTTACTTTAGGTGAAATTGCAATCACAATTGCAGTAGTCGGGTTTCTGGCAGCAATGTTTCTGCCGATGATTAAAAATGCAATACCAAATCAGGAACAGTTAATGTTTAAAAAAGCTTATTACCTGACAGAAAGAAGCGTTTCTGAATTGGTTAACGATGAAGATTATTATCCTGAAATTGACGATGATGTTGACGCAAAACAATACTTCGGCAATACTGTAAAAGTTGTATCACAGGGCAGACAATACGAAGGAACTACAAAGTTTTGCGAATTGTTTGCTATGAGGCTTAATAAAGCATCTGACGTTGACTGTAAAGCAAAAACATTTACCAACGGTGCTAATCCTGTAGGAACATTGACCGCTGCTGATGGTATTGTTTGGATACTTCCGGTAAGCAACTTTGCAAACGAAACTACTGCAGAAAAGATTTATCTGGATGTTAATGGCAACAAAAAGCCAAACTGTTTCTATGACAAGGATAAATGTAAAACTCCTGACAGATTTACTATAAAAGTTTATCAGGACGGCAGGGTTGAAGCTGACGGAACTATGGAAATAGAATATCTTAATAAGATTAATATCAGCAAAGATAGTAAGGCTGAAACATCAAAAGTCAAACAAGATTTAGGATACTAATAATATGAAAAATATAAAATTCGGATTCACTCTGGGAGAAGTGTTGTGCGCACTGGGCATTATCGGAATATGTACTGCTCTTGCACTTACAACAATGAAACCTGCGGAGAAAAAAGCCACTAAATATCTGTATATGAATGCTTATAACTCGTTAGAAAAAGCATATTATAACTCTGTACTTATTGGTAAAAATCCATTCAGGGAAGAACCGGATGAAACCGGAAATGTGCTGATTCACTCAGATACAGAAGATACGGGTACAGAGCTTCTATGTGAAGGTCTTACGACTTATATTAACACTGCTACTAATAAAAAAGATGCGGACGACGATTTCAGTACAACCTGCTCGTCTACCAAGCTTACAAGCGAGATGGCTGAGCCGGAAGATTTTACTGATGATAATGTGCAATTTATAGCATCAAATGGTATGAAATTTTATATCAGTAAATTAATAACAAAAGATGACTTAAAATTCTACCTTGTATTTGTTGATATAAACGGTTCTAAAAAACCTAATTCAATTGAATATACCTACAAATTTACTCATATAGAAAGTGAAAAAAAGGCAGAAAAGAACAGAATAGAACCGGATATTTACGCATTTGCAATTCTTGACACAGGAAGAATATGTCCGATTGGTATTCCTGAATATGATTCAAATGTATTAACGGCAAGATTTGCTTATTTTACGGATTCCGGCGATCCTCTCTACACGCATAAATCTATGGCATATTATCAGGCTAAAGGTGCAGCGTGGGGATATTACAGCGGAACAAAACCTGATCCGATGGAATACAATCCTGATGAACCGTTTACAATGAACGATGCTATAAGAGCTGCTATAAATTCCGGAAGCAAAATTGTTAGTGATTTCCCTGACTTAAAATCTCTTGAACCGTCGTCGCTTTCAGGCTCAGCACCTTATCACTGCTCTAATGAAGACCTTGAATCCTGTTATATATTCCTTGATGAATACAGACAGTAAAGTAGCAAATTTATTTTTTACGCACCTTTCTATATAAAGAAAGGTGCGTAATTATGAATATAAACCCGATTAATAATATACAGACTAATTTTAATGGATATCTTAAGTTTAAAACCGGAAGATATGTTAACACAAAAAACATAACAACTGTTTTATATGATTATCCTGATCTTGTCGCAAACGATAAATTTCATTCCTCAGCATTCTTAATGTCTGATGGACTCAAATATATTATTAAATATTTGAGCAAACCAAAAGCTACACTTATAGAGAACATTATTAACGCAGACAAAGACCATAAAACAATTGTGGAGATTGATGCGCAAATCGCAGCAATGGATCATAAAGCCAAGCTGTTTGAAGAAATGCAGAATCAAAATATGAACCCATATATTCCCAGAAAGTAGCCCAACTTAGAATGTTAATGTTATAATCATGCTATGACAGACAAAATCGTTATTAAAGGAGCAAGAGAACATAACCTGAAAAACGTTTCTCTGGAAATTCCTAAAAACGAATTAGTAGTTTTTACCGGTGTTTCCGGTTCGGGAAAGAGTTCACTAGCTTTTGACACAATTTTCGCAGAAGGACAGAGAAGGTATATTGAGAGCCTCTCTACTTATGCCCGCCAATTTTTAGGTCAGATGGATAAGCCGGATGTTGATTACATCGACGGGCTTACCCCTGCTATTTCTATTGACCAGAAATCAACAAGCAACAACCCGCGCTCAACAGTAGGTACTGTTACTGAAATTTATGATTATTTAAGGCTATTATATGCCAGAATCGGAACGCCTTACTGTCCAAAGTGCGGCAAACCCATACGGCCACAGACAATTGATGAAATTGTCGACAGTATTCTTAAACTGGAAACGGGAACAAAAATACAAATCCTTGCGCCTATAGTTAAAGGTAAAAAAGGTGAATTTCAATCTCTGTTTGAAGAATTGAGGCAGGAAGGTTTTGTTAGAATTAAGGCTGACGGAGAGGTTTACAATCTTGATGAGGATGAAATTAAGCTTGCAAAGACAAAAGCACATACAATATCCGTTGTTGTAGACCGCGTTGTAGTCAAACCGGAAGCACGCTCAAGAATTGCTGACAGCGTTCAAATAGCACTCCAAAAAGCTGACGGACTCTGTCTTATTGATGTAATCGGTGCAGAAGAATTAATATACAGTGAAAAGCTTGCATGTCCGGATTGTAACCTAAGTTTTGAGGAATTAACTCCGCGTATTTTCTCTTTCAATGCTCCTTACGGCGCCTGCGATAAATGCGGCGGGATTGGTGTCGATTTCAAAATCGACCCTGATTTGGTTATACCTGATAGGAATAAATCAATAAAAGAAGGTGCTATTTATCCGTGGAGTAAATCTTCAACCGGATACTACGATGATGTCCTTAAAGCTGTACAGGAAGCGTATAAAATGGATTTTGACATCCCGTTTAAAGAACTTCCGCAAGAACATCAAGACATTATCTTATACGGCTCTGATGAGCGTATACCAATGCGTATTAGAGAGTTTGGGAGCAAAAGATACAGAACAAGTCTGCAAAAATTCATAGGTGTTATTCCATTCCTCATGAAACATTACAATGTTGACAGCGAATACTGGAAAGCCGAAATAGAAAAATATATGGTTACAACTCCGTGCGAAAAATGCGGAGGTGCAAGGCTTAAACCTTTCCCGCTAGCAGTAAGAATTAACGGAAAAAATATACACGAATTCTGTCTCATGCCTGTTGATAAAGCTTATGAATTTGTGACTGATTTATATTTAACACTTTCTGATTTTCAGATGAAAATCGGAAAACAAATTTTAGATGAGGTGCGCGCAAGGTTAAAATTCCTCTGCGATGTCGGACTTAATTACCTGAACCTTGCGCGCACCTCTGGAACACTTTCCGGAGGAGAAGCTCAGAGAATCAGGCTCGCTACACAAATCGGAAGCGGACTGTCTGGTGTTCTTTACGTTCTGGACGAACCTTCAATAGGGCTGCACCAGCGTGATAATGACAGGCTTATTAAGACCTTGCTAAAACTCCGAAATATGGGAAACTCGCTTATTGTAGTCGAACACGATGAAGATACAATAAGAAATGCAGATTACATTGTAGATATCGGCCCTAAAGCAGGAGTCAACGGCGGAAATATTATTGCTCAAGGATGTGTAGAAGATATTATTAAAGCGTCTGACTCCATCACCGGACAATATTTGAGCGGTGAACGAAATATTCCTGTACCTAAAAAAACAAGAGAAGGTAATGGAAATTATCTGCAGGTTAGAAACGCACATCTCAACAATCTCAAAAATATAGATATTGATATTCCTCTCGGAAAAATCGTTGTATTAACAGGGGTTTCTGGTTCTGGTAAATCCACACTTATGCAGGATTTGATTTATGAATACGCCGTTCACAAGCTCAGAAAGAACCGGCCGAAACCTCAGGGCGTTGACGAAATATTAGGATTTGAGAATCTTGATAAAATAATCGATATTGACCAGTCGCCAATCGGAAGAACTCCGCGTTCAAATCCGGCAACTTACACAGATGTTTTCACTCCTATAAGAGAACTTTATGCAAAAACTAACGAAGCAAAAATGCGCGGTTACAAACCCGGAAGATTCAGCTTTAACGTAAAAGGCGGGCGCTGTGAAGCCTGTTCCGGCGACGGTGTATTAAAAATCGAAATGAACTTCCTCTCTGATGTTTACGTCAAATGCGATGTCTGCAAAGGAAAACGCTATAACAATGAAACATTAGAAGTTAAGTACAAAGGTAAAACTATTGCAGATGTTTTGGAAATGAGCGTAAAAGAAGCTTACGAATTTTTCGAAAATATACCGCAGATTGCTAACAAATTAAAAACACTTGTTGATGTCGGTCTGGATTATATTAAGCTCGGGCAAAGCGCCACAACACTGTCTGGCGGAGAAGCACAACGAATTAAGCTGGCTTCTGAGCTCAATAAACGAGCAACCGGAAAGACTCTTTACCTTCTTGACGAGCCTTCTGTAGGATTGCACTGGTATGATTTGGATAAATTAATTAAAATTATCCAGCAGCTTGCTGATAATGGAAATACCATTTTAATCATTGAACACAACCTTGATTTAATAAAAATTGCAGACTATATAATTGATCTCGGGCCTGAAGGCGGTGATATGGGCGGAAATATCGTTGCCTGCGGAACACCGAGAGAAGTTGCCAAAAATCCAAGCTCTTATACTGGACAATATTTGAAGCAGTTTTTTCAGAAATAATGTATAATAATATCAATGAACGAAACTTTAAAAGAAACCATTAAGCTTGTTCCTGACCAGCCGGGCTGCTATCTTTATTACGATAAAGACGGCGAGATTATTTATGTCGGAAAAGCTAAAAATCTTAAACGCCGTGTTTACAGCTATTTCCATAAACAGCATGACAGCGTTAAAACAACTGTGCTCGTTTCACAAATCGAAAAGCTTGAATACATTATTACTGATTCAGAAGTAGAAGCGCTGATTTTAGAATCACATCTGATTAAGAAGCATAAGCCAAGATATAACGTACTATTAAAAGATGATAAGAAATATCCGTACTTTCTTATTACAGATGAAGATTTCCCGCGCATTCAAGTTGTGCGAAAAAAGAATTTAAATCCAGATAAGGGAAGATTCTATGGGCCTTACACTGATGTGGGTGCAATGTACGCAACACTTGATTTCTTAAAAAAACTTTTTCCGCTCAAGCAGTGTAAAACTCCTAAATTCTCCAACCGCCCATGCCTGTACTACCACATAGGCAAATGTCTTGCGCCGTGTCAGGGTAAAGTTACACCGGAAGAATACCAAAAGCTTATTCATCAGGTAGAACTGTTTTTGAGCGGTAAACAGACAGAGTTATTAAAACAAATTCAGGAACAAATGCAGAAATATGCATATAGCGAACAGTTTGAAAAGGCTGCCAAAATGCGTGACAGCTATCTTGATTTACAAAAAACGCTTGAAAGGCAGAAAGTTGTATATGAGAACACAAAACTTAATGAAGATATTATTGCTGTTCTTTATGAAGACGGAATTCTCGCAATCGTAATAATGATGATTAGAGAAGGAAGACTTATTGATAAAAAAGATTTCACATATTTTGTTGATAACATTGATAAAACAGAATACTTTGAGACATTTTTCAGAGATTATTATACCGGACTCAAGCTGGGATTTCCGGACAAAATCGTTTCTAAAGAACTTGAAGATATAGGTGATAAATCACTCTACGAAGACTGGTTGAAAATCATTTCCGGTAAAAAAGTTACAATTAATTATGCCAAGGCGGGTAAATACAGAGAGCTGGCAGAGCTTGCAATAAAAAATGCGGGAAATTTATTAGAAACAGCAAAACTCAAAAAGATGGCACAAATAAGGGATGATTTTAACGAAGTCGGCTCTTATCTTGCCGAAAAACTGCACCTTTCAAATTTTCCCAACAGAATTGAATGCTATGATATTTCTCATATTCAAGGCACAAATACGGTTGCCTCAATGGTAGTTTTTCAGAACGGACTGCCGAAAAAAACGGCATACAGGAAGTTTAAAGTACGCTCAACGGAAGGTAAACCGGATGACTTTTTATCAATGAAAGAAGTTTTATCACGCAGACTTGCAAGATTAGGAGAGCCTAAGTGGGAAAAGCCTGATTTGATTATCATTGACGGAGGAAAAGGCCAGCTTTCAAGCGTTATGCAAATTGTTGAAGGTATCGGCGTTCAAGGAATTGACTTTGTATCGCTTGCAAAACGGGAAGAAGAAGTGTTTCTCCCGCATCAGTCAGAATCAATCCTGCTTCCGCGCGACTCAAACGCACTTTACCTTATCCAAAGGATAAGGGATGAAGCACATAGATTCGCAATAACTTTCCACAGAGAACGCAGAAGTAAAAGCGCTGTAGGTAAGAAAGATTAATAATCTTTTCTTACAGGGATATAACAAAACTCCGGAGTTAGTAAGCTGTAAATAAATTTTATAAAATTAAGCATAATAATCTAATCCTTTATTATTTTTATTTTGTAATCTCTGAGCTTGCGCTTTAATAGTTTTAGCCTGCGCAGCAACCCTGTAGTCCTGCGGCGATGGATCTGCCGGCGCCATTGCAGAATTTATAACAGTGTTTGCATTGTCAATAGTACGTTTTGGATTTTTTGGATTTAAAACCGGCATTTTGATTGAAACATGTCCGCCCACAGGAATTCCCTGTGCGTTTTTTTCAATAACTATAGCACCTGCTAAAGCTCCTCCTGCTCTTTTATGAGCTGCTTCGTGTGCATAAATTTTATCGAAGTTCCTCTTGATTAAAGTCTGTTGTTGGTTTTTTATAGCCGGAATATTCATGAAATTCATAAATACACATCTCCTTACTACATAGTGTATATTATACACGTTTTTTTATACTTTGCAAGTACTATTTTTTAAATCCATCTCTGCAAGCATTTCCAAATCTTCCGCGGCATCTGCGCCTTTAGTTGTAAGGTAATCTCCCGACAGCATTCCGTTAATTCCAGCTCTAAACCCGAGCTCCTGCATTTCTTTTGAAAGTCTTGAAGTCCTTCCGCCGGCATAACGTAAAATCACTTTGGGAAGCAGTATTCTAAAAACACAAATAGTCCTTATAATCTCTTCTTCAGTAATCTTATCCTCATAACTTTCCAGAGGTGTTCCTTTAATAGGATTAAGAATATTTATCGGTACTGTTTTGGGATTAAGCTCTGCTAAAGAAAGTGCCATCTCTAATCTGTCTTCCCTTGTTTCCCCCATGCCGAGAATTACGCCGGTGCAGGCTTCAATACCATTTTTCATAAGTAATTTTACAGTATTTATTCTATCCTCGTAATTATGCGTTGTACAAATTTCTTTATGATAATTTTTTGAAGTATTTATATTGTGGTTAAATCTTTCTACACCAGCCTTTTTAATTTGCTTTATCTGCTCTTCTGTAAGAAGCCCCAGTGAAGCGCAGCAATGTATACCATCAATAGAAGCTACTGCTCTTACCATTTCTAAGATTTTCTCAAAATCCCTGCCGGACTCACTTCTCCCAGAAGTCACGATGCAGAATCTTGAAGCCCCGTTTTCTTTTGCTCTGAGTGCCGCAGATTTCACATCTTCAACATCCAGAAGAGGATGACACTTGATTTCAGCATGATTATGAATACTTTGAGAGCAGTACTTGCAGTTCTCTCCGCATTTGCCGGTTTTTGCGCTTATGATTGAACAAACTTCAACCTCATTTGTAAAATTTGATTTTGTCACTTGCTCTGCCATCTCTACGAGTTCGTTCAAATCCATATCATATAATTTTAATAATTCCTGTTTATTCATAATATAATTCCTCCACCTAATACAATATCTCCGTCATAAAGCACAACTGACTGCCCCGGTGCAATAGATTTCTGCATATTTTCAAATAAAACTTCTATATTACCTGAATCTAACGGCTTTACTCTCACATTTGCCGGACTTTGAGTCGAACGAATCTTCGCCTGACATGATATTTCTTTTTCTAATTTATCAATCGCAATCCAGTTTAAATCAACTGCTGTAAGCCTGTCAGAAAAAGTTTTATCTTTGAACCCTACTACAACTTCGTTGGTGTCCTTCCGTAATTCAATGACATAAAGAGCTTCTGAAGAAGAAATTCCAAGCCCTTTTCTCTGCCCTATTGTATAATTCCATATTCCCTGATGCTCACCCAAAACTTTACCGTCTGTGTCAACGATGTTTCCGGGCTTTGGGTCAACTCCGAGTAGTTCTTTGTAATCACCTTCATAAAAGTCCTGCGAATCCGGCTTGTCAGCAACCGCCAATCCACATTTCTCTGCTCTTTTTCTGATTTCTTCTTTTGTATAATCTCCTAGAGGAAGCAAAATATTTTTAAGCTGTTCCTGCTTCAGGCGATAAAGAAAATAAGATTGGTCTTTTTTAGGATTTTTTCCGCGCTTCAGAATATAACGCCCGTCTTCTTCTTCAATCCTTGCATAATGACCGGTTGCAAACTTATCAAACTCAATACCGTTAAGTCCTGCTATCCGGGGCAATACATCAAACTTTATCAGAGAATTACACCATACACAAGGGTTTGGCGTACGTCCTGAAAGGTATTCTTTCTTAAATTTTTCTAGCACAATTTCATTATATTTTTCTACACAGTCGAAAACATAATAATCTATTCCGATTTGATTGCAAATATTTCTTGCTGCCTCAATATCTTCTTTCTCGTCTGGACCGTAACAAGCTCCTCCGCACTTGTAACTTGTAGTTGTATTCAATTTACCCCTGTATATAGCCATTGTTATGCCAATTACTTTGTGCCCTTGTTCTTTAAGCATTAAAGCTGCCGTTGAAGAGTCTACTCCGCCGGACATTCCTACAAGTATATTCAAACCTTTGCTCCTTCCATCATTCGATTTATACATTTATATGCTTTTTCTTGAATTGACCGCTCTATTTCAATTTCATTCTGTTCCGTTTTTAAAACATTATAAATATCTTCCAGAGAATTCCATTTCATATTTGTACAAATAATGTCATCACGAATCATATAAAATTCTTTTTCGGGCAAATCTCGTTTAAGTCTGTCATAAACACCTTTTTCAGTAGCAATTACAAACCGCGTATTGCTTGACTTGCTTGCATATTCCATAATCTCTTTGGTTGAACCGACAAAGTCTGCCAGCATTGATACCGCGGTGTGACATTCAGGATGAGCTAGAATCTTAGCTTCCGGATATTTGATACGCGCGGTTTCAATATCCTCCGGCCGAATACGTAAATGCGTAGGGCAGAAGCCGTTATATGTAATAACTTTTAAATTACCAATCTTCCTCTCAATCCATTTGCCAAGATAAGCGTCAGGAAGAAACAAAATCTTTTCTGCCTTAAGATTTCTAACTACATCTAGCGCATTTGAACTTGTACAGCAAATATCGCATTCTGCCTTGACTTCAGCTGTAGAATTAATATAGCATACAGCAGGAACACCAGGATATTTTGCTCTAAATTCTCTTAATTGACTTAATCCGATCATATCAGACATAAAACATCCCGAATTCATATTCGGAAGCAAAACCTTCTTATCCGGATTAAGAAGTTTTGCTGACTGTGCCATAAAATATACTCCCGCAAAAACTATAATATCAGCATTTGTTGTAGTTGCCTTTTTACTCAAATAAAAAGAATCTCCTACAAAATCCGAAACCTCATCAAGTTCTACAGGCTGGTAGCAATGAGTAAGAATTACCACATTTTTCCTTCTTTTTAATTCATTTATTTTCTGTATATAATCCATTCTTCGCCTCATGTTATGGTATACCATAAAATTTATTATATACCAGAAATAATTTTATGGTATATTATTCTTATGAAAGAATTAACAAAAAGTCTTGGAAATTATCTTCTTGCAATATATGAACTCGTGGAAGAAAATAATGCAGCACGGGTTCGCGATGTTTCCCAAAAGATGAATATCGGAGCTGCGTCTACCTCAGAAGCAGTTAAGCTGCTAGCTAAAAAGGAATACATAAATTACAGACCATACGGCTTAATAACTCTTACATCAAAGGGCAGTCTGGCTGCAAGAAAAAAAATAGAACGCCATAAAACAATAGAAAACTTTTTAACTAGTGTTCTTTTGGTAGATAAAAATTATGCAGATGAACTTGAATATTCGATGCCAGACGAAGTTCTGGAAAAATTTGTCGGCTATCTGACATTTATGCAAAACTGTTCCTGCAAAGAACCTAAATGGATAAAAAGTTTTCAGCATTACATAAAAGAGGGTAAAATGCAGAGTAAGTGCATTGAATGTATGAGAAATGGCAGCAGCTGCTGCAACGGATGTAAAACTTAATAAAATCTTAATAAATGTTGTATAAACAACTGTACCATATTTTATTTACGGGGTATAATAGAATTAAAGATAGTAATAGTATGCTGTCTGACATGACAGCAAAGGATAAGGAGATTAAAATGTCAGAATTAACATTAGAAAAACAATCTTCTACAACAGATTTCGTAGGCGGCAAATGGCAGTCAGAAATCAATGTAAGAGATTTTATCCAAAAAAACTACACACCTTATGATGGTGATTCTAGCTTCCTGGCAGGTCCTACTGAAGCTACAACTAAATTGTGGCAGGAATGCTGCGAATTGTTCAAAAAAGAACGCGAAAACGGCGGTGTACTTGATATGGATACAAAAATTGTTTCTACTATCACTTCACACGGTGCCGGCTATATTGACAAGAGCTTAGAAAAGATTGTCGGCGTTCAGACTGATAAACCTCTAAAACGTTCTCTTCAACCGTTTGGCGGTATTAGAATGGCTGAAACTTCTTGCAAATCATATGGTTATGAAGTAGATCCAGAAGTTACAGAAATTTTTACAAAATACAGAAAAACTCATAACCAGGGTGTATTTGATGTTTACACTCCTGAAATGAGAAAAGCCCGTCACGCAGCTATCCTTACAGGTCTTCCTGATGCTTACGGACGCGGACGTATCATCGGTGACTACAGAAGAGTTGCACTCTATGGTATTGATAGATTAATCGAAGATAAAAAAGAACAACACGCTTCTTTAGACGGCGAAATGACTCCTGATAAAATTCAATTAAAAGAAGAAATTTCTGAACAAATCAGAGCTCTTCAAGAAATGAAAGAATTAGGACAAGCTTATGGTTTTGATATTTCTCAACCAGCTAAAAATGCTCAAGAAGCTATCCAGTGGTTGTACTTCGGTTACTTATCAGCAGTAAAAGAACAAAACGGCGCTGCTATGAGTATCGGTAGAACTTCTACTTTCTTAGATATCTTTATTGAAAGAGATTTGAGAAACGGTGTTATTACTGAAGAACAAGCTCAAGAAATGATTGACCACTTCATCATGAAGTTAAGATTAGTTAAATTCGCTAGAACCCCTGAATACAATTCATTGTTCTCCGGCGACCCTACCTGGGTAACTGAATCTATCGGCGGTGTTGGTATTGATGGACGTCACATGGTTACTAAGAACTCTTTTAGATACCTTCATACTCTTGAAAACTTAGGTACTGCTCCTGAACCAAACTTAACAGTATTATGGTCTAAGAGATTACCTCACAACTTCAAACAATACGCTGCTCACATCTCTATCACAACTTCATCTATCCAGTATGAAAATGATGATATGATGAGAGTTACACACGGTGATGATTATGCAATCGCTTGCTGCGTATCTTCTATGGTTGTCGGCAAAGAAATGCAGTTCTTCGGAGCTCGTGCTAACCTTGCTAAATGCTTATTATACGCTATCAACGGCGGTGTAGATGAAAGATTAAAAGAACAAATCGGGCCTAAATACAGACCAATCACTTCTGAATACCTTGATTTCGATGAAGTTATGTCAAGATATGAAGATATGATGGAATGGTTGGCTGGTTTATATGTTAATACATTAAACTGCATTCACTATATGCATGACAAATATTGCTACGAAAGATCTCAAATGGCTCTTCATGACAGAGATGTTAAGAGATACTTCGCAACAGGTATTGCTGGTCTTTCAGTTGTAGCTGATTCACTTTCTGCTATTAAGTATGCAAAAGTTAAAGCTATCAGAGATGAAGACGGCATCGTAGTTGATTACGAAGTTGAAGGCGATTATCCAAAGTATGGTAACAACGATGACAGAGTTGACCAATTTGCAGTAGATATCGTTAAGAAATTCATGAATATGATTAGAAAACACTATACTTATAGAAATTCTATTCCTACAATGTCTATCTTAACAATTACTTCAAACGTTGTTTACGGTAAGAAAACAGGTAATACACCTGATGGCAGAAAAGCAGGAGTACCTCTTGCTCCAGGTGCTAACCCAATGCACGGACGTGATTCTCACGGTGCAGTTGCTTCATTAGCTTCAGTTGCTAAACTTCCGTTCAACGATGCTCAAGATGGTATCTCAAATACTTTCTCTATCATACCTAATGCATTAGGTAAAGATGAAGTATTCATGGGAGATTTGGATATCCAACTCGACTGCGGATGCTGCGAAGGTACTTGCCAATAGGGTAAAATAAAATTTGTCGGGAGTTTAGCACTCCCGGCATTTAAAAGAATATAGGAGACAATAAAATGACAACTCAACAAGAAGAAAATTTAATAAATCTTTTAGACGGTTATGTTGAAAAAGGCGGACATCACCTTAACGTAAACGTATTTAACAGAGAAACATTACTTGATGCACAAGCACACCCTGAAAAATATCCTCAACTTACAGTTAGAGTATCAGGATATGCAGTTAACTTCATTAAATTAACAAAAGAACAACAAGATGATGTTATTTCAAGAACATTCCATTCACAAATTGGAGGATGCTCTTGCGGCTGCTAGTCAGGGGTAAATAGAAAAAAAAAAGAGTTGAACGATATGTTCAACTCTTTTTTTCATTCTGCTTCAATTTTAAATATAACTGGACGCAATCCATCATTACACGAACAGATTGCAACTCCAGGCTTCTTTATCCAATCTCCGTAATAGAAAAGTTCTCCATTTTTACCAACACCGTGAGCCAATGCAAAAACATACTGATAAATTGCCTTCCAGGCTTCATTACAAAAACCTTCCGGACACTCCCAGTCAGCATAAAAAACTTGGCCTTCTTGAAGCATCGGGCAGGTTGTAAGACCATCAATTCCGTATTCTTCTGCAAGATCCTTTTGAAAAGTTTTTCTTAAAACTGTAATCTTACACTTTTTCATTATTTTTATACCTCAATATCTATTTCTGTTCCCAATTTTGCTATATATGGCTGCACCTTTTTCCTTAAAGTTTCTTTATCTATATTCGGCTCTTTTTCCAACATTGCAGTAATCTCTTCTGTTGCAGCTTTTACTTTCGGATACTTAAGCATTATTTTTTCACCTATAGCTTTTGCATAATAACGATATCCTCTATTTCCAGGAGCTTTCATTTGTTTATCATTAAAAGCAAGAAAAACTTCTTTCATTCCAACAACACCTGTATTTTCAAAAATACGGCCCGTTGTTGTTTCCAAGACACTCGCTGTACGTAATTTTGCATTAAAATTAATATTATCAGCCTGTACCCTCATTTACAAAAACCTATTATTTTCTTTTTCCCATTCTACAGAAGTCATACGTCCATGCCCAGGATAAATTAAGATATCAGAAGGCAGCGTGAAAATTTTATTATTGATACTTTCAACTATCTGATCAAAATCCCCGCCTTCTAAATCACAACGGCCTACACTTTCTCTAAAAATAGTGTCACCTGAAAAAAGCTTGCCATCTGCAAGATAACATACTCCGCCCTGAGTATGCCCTGGAGTATGAATGACCTTAATTTTTGTGTCACCTAGTTTAATTATGTCCCCATCTGTTACAAAGATATCAATATTTGGAATAGTCATCTGCGGCATGCCAAACATTGGTAAATACTGATTTGCTTTATTAAGCCAAGACATATCATTTTTGTGCATAACAACCTTTACATCAGGATTATTTCTAATCCCTGCAATATGATCAAAATGTCCATGCGTTAACAAAATATATTTAAGTTCTGCTCCGGCTTCGCTTAAAGCATCATTAATATTGCTGTCTACAGCAGAACAATCCACAAGAGCAGCCTCTTTGGATTGTTCATCTATTAATAAATAATTGTTGTTATCTATTGGTGGTTCTATAAATGTCTTTATAATCATATATTAATTCTATAATAAAAACATTCAATCTCCAAGATATTAACCTACGCAGGAAAGATTGCCGTGTTTTTTCTCTTCAGCAAATTTAGGAGATAGCCATCCGCATTTATAGCCGGTAATTCCAAGTCCTGTCAAAGCCGCAAGCCCTAGAGCAGCTGCTGCAATTTTTTTAGTCTTGCCGTTGAAGTGAATAGGATTACCGCCACTTCCACCGGTAATGCCATGACCTAATTCGGAAAAATCAAGTTTTATCAAATCATTTGTCGAGATATTCTTACCTTTATTATTGAAATGATAGTCAAAATATAATTGACCTGAAGATTTGCCTGTTGCGCTTAACCACGCATTTCCAAACCAGGTTGTATCTGCTTTAATCTGATTTGCAAGTATAGTTTCTGCATTCTTGCTGTTTCTATCTCTTATTAACGCTCTTTCCAGACATTCTGCCATTTCATCAGAAATTACAGAATCTCTTAATTTTCTGAGAGCTTTTTTATATTCTTCATTAGCTTTTAATGTATCCTTCAATAACTCCGCCGGTATTTCTTCATTTATTTGTCCTTTGTACTTCTTGCTTATATCGCTGACAAGTTTATTTTTTACTTTATTAAAAGCTGTCTTTGCATCTTCGTTTGCAGCTTTCAAAGCAGTTTCTTCTGACATAAAGTATTCGTGTTTACCCTTGTATGCATCCATTAACTTTGCATCTGCAACAATATCAGGGTCAAAGTCCTTCTGTGCCATACCTTGAACATTCGGAACTATCGGTGTACATAAAGCCTTTTTAGCTTCTAAGTCAGTAAGCTCACAAGGTGCAAATCTTGATGGCAGAAGAGCTACATCACCACACATTGCCCAGTCCTTACCAGGAGCCCAGCCTTCTGAGAATAACATTCTGCCTTTCATTTTCGGTTTTGAACTGACAAGCTGGAATTTTTCTAGCGTTTCCGGTTCGTTTTTCATATCTCCACCCATAACAAGTATTGCATCCGGATCTTTTTCAGCATACTTTTCGAAAGCATCAATTACAGTATCTGCAGCTTTCTGGAAATCTCCGCGTCCCCAGTTTACAATCAACTTAACGTCTTTTCCGCTCTTAAGTTTTGTCAAATACTCGTCTGATATTCCACCATAAATTTTTGCTTTTTTATTAGGAAGACCCGTTAAAATCTTCATTCTGCCTTCATCTGGCTTGCCGATTTCTTTACCGTCTTTGTCTAAAAGTACGGCATCTATAAATTTCTCATTAAATCTTTCTAATAAATTTATTTGATTTTGATGTTTTATTTCCCTGACTGTTTTTAAATCAGCCTTGTTTTTATCAAAATGCTGCATCTTGTTTACTGTTACTACAGAGCCGTCTTTAAGTTTTAATTTAACATCTTCTCTGTATCCCGGTAAAAATATTTTTTCTGAAAACGGTGTTACATTTGGATCCATCAACGGATTTGTAAGCCCTTTAAATCTTCCCAGTTTATCCAATTCTACCAGATCATCGTACATTGCAGAAACTAAATCATTTGTTATCAAAGAATTATGATATCCTTCTGAAACCGTTGTTAACATCGGAGAATAACCGGTTTTTGCATAATGTATTGCAACATTAAATGCATTCATTCCGCTTTTCGGACGTACAAAATTCTTCAAAACAGTTTCTCTAAGGAATTGTTCTTCATTTCCATTTCTTAGAGCATCTATGTACTTAGGATCATTTTTTAGCTTTAATAGCTCTTCCCTTGTCGCACCAAGGTTAACAATTGCTTGACGAGCTCCCATTGGCTGGTCATAACCTGCATTCATATTATGACCGACACCGCCTAAGAATTTATCTTTCCAGTACGGATCACCTGCTGCATTCTTCTGTGCAGCATAGTGCATTGTAAACATTGTCTGACCATCAGAACATAAAATGTATTTAGGATCAATATTATATTTTTCTTTCAAACCAGACATAAGTTCTACTGTTGCTTTGGCTTCTTTTGGATAAGGCTGTCCCTGCCAGCCTGAAGAAAATTGTTTCGCTAAAGCGTCACCGCTTGCCGAAGCATAACTTCCGTCTGCATATTGCTTCGGCATACTGCCGGTTGCATCTACATAAGTAAAAACAAATTCAAGTTTATTCTGAAGCTCTTTTGACAGTCCTGCCTTTTCCATTGCCTTTGTTAAATTTTCATCTTTCTGAACTCTGAACATTTTGATAGGAACATTTTCTTCCATACCCCAGTTCATTTTTGAAGATTTTACTTCTTCTAATAAAAACACACTGTCTTTTTTCTCTTTCAAAAATTTTACAATATCCGTTGAATTGTCGAGTTGTTGAGAAGAAACAAAAGGCATGCCTTCCTTACCCTTGAATGGGTGATCTGCCGGAAGATTTGCCGGAATAAATCTGACTTTAACTTCCTGCGCTATTGGATGCTTAATTTTGCCAGTTTTAGGGTCAATGTCTTTTTTATAATCAACTTCCTGATTGTATAACGGTATCAATTTTACAATCTTATCAACATCTTTGTTATCAAGGAAGTTATAATCATTAACAACTGTACCTACGCCACCATCTTTGAAACCGAATAAAGGTTCTTCTGCAACCATATGAGCTATATGACGAGGATTACCGCTTTTAAAAGATATCATTGACATTCCTTTTGGAACACCTGCAATATCTTTTGGTGCTTCCGCCTCCTTTACATTTCTGTTTTTCGCTCTCAAAACTGAATAGTCAACACCAACTGCGTTAATCTTCATAAGACAAACTCCTTACACACATAACTACTATATATATAAAAAACCACACACAAAAAAATTTAACCTTTTATCCCCAAATTATTAAGAATTATTAAGTAAATTTTTGTTAAGTAATTTCTTATTCAAGAGTAACAAAAAGAAAGTTTATTTTCAATAGCCACAAATGGGCAAATTTTTATCTTTTGTGTAAACTTTTATTACAAAAAGGCAATTTTTAGGAAAAACAATACTTTATATAAGTAAGGTTAGATAAATATAGGTTAGGTAGGTATGATTAACAATATTGCAACTATGGACTTACGTCCACAGATGGCAGTTGCTAAGCCGATGGCTTCGGTATCGAGCTTTAGTATGCCGCCAATTTTAGGATTTAAAACTCCGCCTTTAAAAGAAAAGGCTATTATTAAAGTCAAAAAAGTTAAAAGAGGGGATAATATTATTATCCCTGGTGAGATAGAAGATGATTATGTTGATATTGTAGAAGAAATTCTGCCGCAGAATAATAGTAACTTCTTCACGTCACAAGAATTTGTATCCCCGCCAATAAAACGGCAAATAAAATACTTAAAAAATTGTTATATTATTGATTATATTCAATCACCTAAAGCTCGATGCGGATTAGGCACAGAAGCGATTAAAAATCTTGCAGAAAAAGCCATGTTTGACTCTAAAGCTGATGGAAGAATTGTCACTTTTTCAGCACCGATGACAAAAGAGTCTTCGCCAGCATTGTTCTTTTACAAACTGGGATTTAGATTTACAAGTCCGGAGGCGAACAATTATATGGAGGAATGCATTATCAAAAAGATACCCGACATTCCGGCCCAGGTAGGAATGATGTATCTTCCCAAAAGCCGGCTGCACAAACTTTTAAGATACGGAGAACTATTCTAAATGACTGAGATTAACAAAAACATTTTAGAAGGGCATTATTCGACAGAAACAAAAGTCAAACGTCCAAAAATAACCGTAGCAGAAGCACCTGCAGCGCTTCCTAAGCATACTCTTTTTTCTGAAAAAGAAGCAAAGCAAAAGATTAATGCAATTAATACTGACATTTACCAAGGTACAAAAAAGGAGAAAGCAAAAAATGACTTTAATAAATCACTTTATTTTAAAATTTTTGGAGGCGTTGCTCTTGCAACCGCAGGCATTGCCGGTATTAATAAAATCAGAGATTTCTTTAGAAAATCTTAATTAGGCAATTTATAATTTTATGCTAGAATGAGTTGGTAGTGGTTGAATATCCACTTAATACTGAAAATAATAGGAGAGTATGATATATGTGCGGAATTGTAGGATATGTTGGCAGTAAAAAAGCTATTGATATATTGCTTGAAGGACTTACAAATCTTGAATACAGAGGTTACGATTCAGCTGGTATTGCTGTTAATGTTGATGGTAAAGTTCTGCTCTACAAAGCAGAAGGCAAGCTTCAAAACTTAAAAGATATTGTTGAAAAAAATTATGCAGAGATTTCTAAATCTACTATTGGTATAGGTCATATCCGCTGGGCTACACACGGGGCTCCGACTGTTGCGAATGCTCACCCGCACACATGCAATTGTGGAAGAGTTGCAATTGTTCACAACGGAATTATTGAAAACTTTAAGGAACTTCGTGAAAAACTTGAGAAAAAAGGATGCACTTTCCGCTCACAAACTGATACAGAAACTGTTGCACACCTAATTGCTACAAAATTTGCAGAAACAAATGATTTAACTGAAGCTGTAAGACTTGCTACAAAAGAAATAGAAGGGGCCTATGCTCTTTGTGTTATACATCAGGATGTTAAGGATACAATTGTTGCTACCAGGAGAAATGCTCCTCTGCTGGTTGGTTTAGGTGAAAATGAATATTATATCGCGTCTGATGTACCGGCAATTATTCAGCATACTAAAAAAGCTATGTACATTGATGATAATCAAATCGTTACAGTAACACCAAATTCAATGAAATTAATTGATATTGATAATAATTCTATACAGGGAAAAGTTGAAACTTTACCCTGGGAACCGGTTGCTCTGAGTAAAATGGGATACAAACATTTTATGCTCAAAGAAATTCACGAACAGCCTGACGTTGTAAGAAATGTTCTTTCCGGTAAACTCAGAGCAATGGATGAGCCTATACACTTAAAAGAAGTAACTCTTGACAGAGATAAATTAAAGAACTTAAACCGTATTCAAATCGTTGCCTGCGGAACATCGCTCCATGCAGCAATGGTTGGTAAGTACATCATTGAAGATTTTTGTGGAATTTCTGTTGATGTAGAGCCATCAAGTGAATATATCTACAGAAAAACAATTACAGATCAAAATACTTTAGTGATAGGGGTTTCGCAGTCAGGAGAAACTGCTGACACTATTACAGCTGTAAGACAGGCTAAAGCAAAAGGCTCACACATCCTAATTGTTACTAATAGACCGGATTCGACTATGGCACGTGAAGCCGACAGCCTTGTTCCTGTTTATGCAGGTATTGAAGTTTCTGTTGCTGCGACAAAATCTTATATGGCACAATTAATTTCTTTCTACCTGCTTGCAATCTATATGGCTGAGGTTAAAGGGGTAAATGAAGAAGAATTGAGGGATTTAAAACACGAACTTATTGTTCTGCCGCAAAAAATAGAAAAGATACTTTCCCATAAAGAAGATATACAAAAATGCGCACGTGCATTTTCTAGTTCAAAAGATTTCATTTTTATTGCTAGAGGTATCAATTATCCGACGGCATTGGAAGGCGCCTTAAAATTAAAAGAAATAAGCTACATTAATGCAACAGGTTATACTGCCGGCGAATTAAAACACGGCCCGATTGCAATGCTTGATGAAACAATGCCGGTACTTTCAATATTAATGAAAGGCAAAGTTTATGACAAAATTTTATCTAACTCAGAAGAAGCAAGAGCACGTAATGCAAGAATGATAGCATTAACAGATTCGGATGATACAAAGTTAAATGAATTATTTGATTACATAATTAGAATTCCTGAGATTTCCGAAATCTTATCACCTGCTCTTGCAGTAGTTCCATTACAACTATTAGCTTATTACATTGCAGAATTTTTAGGTAAGGATGTTGACCAGCCGAGAAACCTCGCAAAATCAGTTACAGTGGAATAAAATTAATGGATTACTCCAATTAAAAAATAGTTGAAATGGTTGAGCAAAGTTAAATTTAGGGAATTGGAACTGAGAAAAATTCCAAAATTGAGGAATGTTCCAAAATGTTGTTAAATTCTTCGAAGTTGGTACCTCATAAGTATTTGTTGCTTTTTTCTTTTCCGCTTCAATCTCTTTACCATCTATAATTCTAGTATCATCTAGCACTGTTCCATAATCTTCGCTATTAAGCCAGGTTATGTATTCTTTAGCATCAATTTTATCATCAACTGCATATTTTTTAGCAGCCTCTACTGCCCTTTGGTAATAATCACCCTCATATTTCTTTAAGAACTCTAAACCTTCAGTAAATTCTTCAACAGTTACAATACCGTCTTTGTTTTTATCATCACGCTGAAGGAGTATTTTTTCTGTTTCTTCCATATATGCTTTATCACTTAATAAATTTTGTAAATGTTCTTTTGAGATTCCACTCTTATATGTACCATTATCGCGCTGTTCTTGAATATCTTTTCCACTGCGAATTTTATTCTCTTCTAACAGTTTGTCATAGTCACTACTTCCCAGCCAGCTTGCATATTCAGCTGTCGATAAATTCAGTTACAGTTGTTTTACTGTCCTTATTTGTATCCCACTTAGATAATATATTGTTACGATTTTTTTACATTTACTTTTTTGAATTGTTATTCTTGCTAAACTATTATCAATTATGCAAATTGTTTCAGAACTTATTGATATTCCTAACAACGGAAATCCTTCAACAGAATATATTGAAAAAGAGTTAACAAAACGCAACATTAAACCTTTAAGATGGGCTGTTGTTCATGTTGATGATAAAATGTATACAGTTAGTGTAGCAAATTTAAAGGAATAGGAAGGAAGTTATGAATACAACTCAGCTTAAATATGATATTAAAGATATTAATCTTGCTGAACAAGGCAAAAATAATATCGAATGGGCTATGAAAGACATGCCTGTTTTAAGAAAAATTCGTGAAAGATTTTTGAAGGAAAAACCTTTTGCAGGATTAAAATTATCAGCTTGTGTTCACGTTACAAAAGAAACTGCAGCACTTTGTACAGTAATGAAAGACGGCGGAGCTGATGCTGTACTGATTGCTTCAAATCCATTATCTACTCAGGATGACGTTGCTGCTGCTCTTGTTAAATACTGGGATATTCCTGTATTAGGTTACGCAGGGGAGTCTGTTGAGGTTTATAGAGAGCACGTACGTTCAGCATTAGACCACAATCCGGATATAATTATTGATGACGGCTGTGATTTAGTTGCGACTTTACATGCAGAAAGACCTGAACTTGCAAGTCATATAATCGGCTCTACAGAAGAAACAACGACAGGTATTATAAGATTACAGGCATTGGAAAATCAAAAGGAATTAAGATTCCCTGCACTTGGAGTTAATACAAGCTTAACAAAACATTTATATGACAACCGCTATGGAACCGGACAAAGTGCTATGGACGGTATAATGAGAGCAGCCAACATTCTTATTGCGGGAAAAACAGTTGTAATCTCTGGTTACGGATGGTGCGGCAGAGGATGTGCTCTTAGAGCAAAGGCTCTTGGCGCTAACGTTATTGTTTGCGAAGTTGATCCGCTAAAAGCTCTGGAAGCTGCAATGGAAGGTTACAGAGTTATGCCGATTGCGGAAGCTGCAAAAGAAGGTGATATTTTCTTAACAGTTACTGGCGATAAGCATGTTGTCGACGTTCAACATATTATGACTATGAAAGAAGGAGCTTTCTTATGCAACGCAGGACACTTTGACCACGAAGTTAATGTTCCTGATTTGAAAGGACATACAGTTGAGATTAAACGCATCAGACCATTCTTAGACGAATATAAACTGACTAACGGCAAATCTGTATACGTCCTGGCTGAAGGAAGATTAGTTAACCTTGTTGCTGCAGAAGGCCACCCGGCATCTGTTATGGATATGAGCTTTGCTAATCAGGCTCTCGGCATTGAATTTCTTGTTAAAAATAAAGGAAAATTAGAAAATAAACTATACACACTGCCAGAACACGTTGATGTTGACATTGCTAAGTTGAAGCTGGAATCAATGGGAATTTCTATTGATACTTTGACTGCAGAACAAGAAGAATATTTAAACAGCTGGAAGATATAAACTAAAAGAGGAGGGTTAACCCTCCTCTTTTTTTGCTTTATAAGCTTTCATAATAATATTTCTTGCCTCCATTGCCTGTTCATGAGATAAAGGCGGAACACCTTTAAGCGGGTATTCAATACCTAGATTTTCATATTTTGGCACAGCCATATCGTGATATGGAAGTACATCAAGTGCTGCAATATTATGAAGCCCTGCAAGGAATTCACCTAAGCGTGTTAAATATTCTTTCTTAAAGGTAATTCCAGGCACTACAACGTGTCTTACCCACATTGGTTTTTTAATATCTGAAAGATATTTTGCAAAAGCTAATATATTCTTATTAGAATGTTTGGTAAGTTTTTTATGTTCTTCATCATCTATATGCTTGATGTCAAGCAGTACAATACTTGTATATTTTAATAATTCATCAATTTTTTCAGTGTTATCCCTATTAAAGAAAATACCTGAAGTATCAAGTGCTGTATTAATTCCTTTTGCATTTGCTTGTTTGAAAAGCTCTGTAACAAATTCAATCTGACAAAGCGGTTCACCGCCGGTTACCGTAATTCCGCCGGAACAAAATTCCTTAACACCTTCATATTGTTTTAAAATATCGCCAACACTCATATGATTTGCCTGTTTATTAATATCCCAGGTATCAGGATTATGGCAGTACTGGCATCTTAGAGGACAGCCCTGCGTAAATACTACAAATCTTATTCCCGGGCCGTCAACCGTGCCGCAGCTTTCTATTGAATGAATATTTCCAAAAATTTCTGACATTATCTCACCTTATTTTCATTTCCCTGTATCAAACGTTTTATATTCTCTCTATGCAAGTAAACAATGTAAAGTGCACCTATTGCGCAGTATCCAGCATAAGCAGCAGGAGCATTCAAGAAATACATTACAAACGGAGATATCAGCAATGCAATAATCGACCCGACTGAAACGTATTTTGTAGTGTAGGTTATAATTCCCCATACAACTGCAATTATTAAACCTGCCATCCAGTTTAATGCAATAATAGTTCCTACACCTGAAGCAACTGATTTGCCGCCTTTAAACTGTAAAAAGATTGACTTGCTGTGCCCGATAATAACAGCTACTGCTGCAATGACCGGAGCCAGACCAATCGAAAGAGCTACAGTTACAAACATTTTTGCTAATATTACAGGAAGAGATCCTTTCAGGGCATCCAAAAGCATTACAAGAAAGAAATAATTTTTACCGAGAACTCTCTTTACATTAGTAGCACCGGTTGAGCCTGAACCAACCGTCCTTATATCCTTGCCGGTCTTAGCTTTTACTATTAAGTAGCCGGTAGGTATTGAGCCGATTAAATAAGCTATTATAGCCGTTAATCCCAGCTGCAAACATATATGAAACATTTTACACCTCCTAATTTATCCGCTATTCTATTATACCAAAATATTTGCAAATTACATAAATATCATTTAAAATCGTGTTATGGAATATAATTTTTTGGATAGCTCAGTTGATACAGAAAATATTAATTTACCGGAAGCGGGCTGCATTAATAAATTTCTCTTAAAGAATAATTACGCTGAAATTATCAAAGCTGTAGATTTTTTCAATTCGGACGATATACTTCTATACGTTCACGGTTTTTTAGGAACAGGTAAGAGGCAGTTTATAAATTATGTTTCTGAATTTATTAATAAAGATGTAATAAAATTAGAATACTATTGCAAGGCATCTACTGTTTGCGATGATATTCTAATTTCATTTATTGATGTTATTGAAAAAAACACACTTTCTAAAGCTGTTAATATTAACGCAAAAGTAACAACACTTTCTGTAAAATTACAGCAATATATTTCTTCTATAAAAAAGCCTTTTGTGATAATACTTCATTCTTACGACGATATTAGTGCTGAAAATAATGGATTGGTAATTGACTTCCTTGAAAAACTATCTCAGCTGACAAACGTCAAAATAATAGCATCTACAAGAGCGATGACACCTGGTATTTTTGGAAGCATAAAGGTCGGTAAAAAAGTATTTCTTAAAGCTTTTTCTAAAGATATATTTCGCGAATTTATTTCTTCTTACCAGATAACCGGTACTGATACGGTTTTAGAAGATTTTTATAAATATACAAGAGGATATTACTACTACACAGCACTATCACTCAAAATTGTACAGGCAATGAAAGCTCAGCTCGGAGATTTTCTGGGGAAATTTGCACAGTCTGGAATGAGCTTTGATTCGTATCTCGGGCTAACTTACATCAATATGGTTCCTGCAACTATTCGGAACTTTTTCTGGTTTCTTAGAACTGTAAGACACGGATTAACATTAAATGCTCTTGCTGTTTTTGAACTGTATGACGAGTTTTCGCTTGAGTACCTGAAAAATAATTTAATGATATTTCAGGTTGGCGAAACTGTTTACGTTCAAGATTATTTCCAGCAGAATATTGATATTTCAATCCCGGCAAAGACAGAAATAAAACTGCATAAATATATTATAAATATTTATGAAAAGCAGCTTAAAGAGCCGCTTCAAACTCGTGAAATTATGATTTCAAGACATGCTTTGAGAGCAGAAATCGAATATCATAATAAACGAATTGCTGAAATAGAAAGCGGAAAAAATCCACAGCCGCAGATTGTAGAAACAGTAACCCCAAGAATAAAAACTGAAACAATTGAAAAATCTCCAACTATTGATGAAAAATTTAAACGAGCAAAAAAACTTGCTGAAGAAAAGAAAAATACAGAAGCCATTGAAACATTTATTGAAATTATAAATTCCCCGGAAGTTGATATACACACCCTTATTGAAACAAGAATGCTTCTAGCACGTTTATACAAAGAAATTGGCGATTATCAAACGGCACAGCATTATTATGAGCTGGTTGAACTTTTCTACAAAAAAAATAATGAGGTTATAAACTTAAATTATTTGTATTATGAACTCACTGACCTGTATTTTCTGATGTACAAAAATGAAAGAGCTATTGAAACTATAAAAAAAGTAATTTATTCAGTTGATACACCTCAATCACTTATGGTTTCATCTTGCACACTGCTGGGTAATATTTATTCTGCGATGAACAATCCAGATGAAGCATATTCTTATTATCAGAAAGCACTTGAGTCACTTGATGATAATACTACAAATGAAACCCGTGCAGAGCTTTATTTTAAATACGCTCTTGCAAATGATGACAGGCAGGATGAAAAAAATGCATTCGAATATTATGCAAAATGCATAACTATAGGCGGAAGAAATCCATACAAAGTTCTTGCATATTCCAACATGGGCTCCTGTTACTTTGATAATGAAAATCTTTCAGATGCCAGAGATTGTTTTACAAAAGCTTATGATATAGAAAAGTCAAATAACAATTATGACGGAATTTATTATAATGCATCATATCTTGCGAAAATCTGCATAAAAGAAAAAGACAAAAAGGCTCTTGAATACCTGATTGAAGCAAAACAAAGCGCCGAGTTTATAAATGAAGATTTCTATCTGCTCGAAGCAACGCTGGCTCTGGGGGATTATTATTACAATAACATCTCACTTAACAAGAAAGCACTTATTGAATACTTTAAGGCAAGAAGAATAGCACAAACTTTAGGCGATTCTATTAACATATCCAAAATAGAGGCTAGAATAAAAGATATGAAATTGCGTATGGATAAGGATGTTTTTAGTGATTTAGAAAGAAAATATGGATAAACTTAAGATTAAAGCTGATTTTACAAAATATATCGAAGTGTTTTTGCAGAAGAACGCAAAACTTAACCTAATTTCAAAAAATGATGAAAAATTACTTTTTGAAAAACATATTTATGACTCTCTTGGAATAAAATTATTTTTTGAAAAATATAATATTACCGCCGGAGATATTCTTGATATTGGCTGCGGAGGTGGATTTCCCTGCGTTCCTATTGCAATCGAATACCCTGAATTTAATGTTACTGGAATTGACAGCATAAGAAAAAAAATTAACGCAATCAATGAAATAAAAGAAGAATTGATGTTAACAAACTTAACAACTATATGTGACAGGGTTGAAAATATAAAAAATAAAAAATTCGATGTAATTACAAGCCGTGCGGTAGCAGATTTAAGTAAAATTTGTGAATATGCACTACCGCTTTTGAAAGCCGGCGGGTATTTTGCTGCTTACAAATCCAGAAAAGCACAGGAAGAAATTAGAAATGCAATAAAAGTTCTCGCAAAATATAATGCAAAAATTGATGAAATTATTACGTATACTTTGCCATTAGATGAAGTTTTTGAAAGAAATTTAATTATTATTTCAAAACAGCCTTAAGTTTATCAATCACAAAATTTATTGCACCGCGTTGAGCCTCAAACACTTTCTGAGAAGCCTCTTTTGTTCTGTCATACTCCGCCTGGTTTTCCAAAAGATTTTTAAGATACTCAAACATTCCTTCCGGAGTTTTAACAACCTTGCCTGCTCCGGATTTACATAAAATATCATAAATGTCTTTAAAATTAAAAATAGACGGGCCTGACACAACCGGCTTTTCATAAATCGCAGCCTCAAGCGGATTGTGACCGCCTGTTTTGTTAAAGCTTCCTCCAATAAATGCAAGATGACATATTGAATACATTTTCTTTAATTCACCCAGTGTATCAAGAATTATTACATCAATTTCACAGCTAAATTTATCATTGCAGGAACGAAGACCGTAAGAAAGGTTATATTTTTCTAACAGGTTTTTAATATCAGGAACCCGTTCCATGTGTCTTGGAGCTATTAATAATTTTAAATCTCCGAATTTTTCTTTAAGTTTTTTATAATTATTTATAACTATTTCATTTTCCGGTTTATGCGTGCTTCCTGCAAGAAGAATACGGAAATTTTCCTGCCCTATATCGACATTTTCATCTGTTCTTTTGACATCAAATTTCAGATTTCCCATCATTTCAACATTTTCACGTTTCATCCCAATAGAAACAAATTTATCCATATCCTCAATACTTTGTGCATATACAGCACAATAGTTCTGCAATATTTTCTTAAAGAAAAATTTCATTCGTCTATACTGACCATATGATTTATCTGAAATTCTAGCATTAATTATAAACAAGGGGATATTACGCTTTTTGCAACTGTATGCAAAATAGGGCCAGATTTCCGTTTCTACTATAATCGAAACCTGAGGTTTTATTCTTGCCAAGAACCTGTTTACCGAAAGCGGCATATCAAAAGGGAAGTAAGTAATATAATCTGCCAGTTCCGCATATTTTTTCTGTGCAATCTGCTGGCCAGCGTATGTAAATGTCGTTACTACAATTTTATTTTCCGGAAAGTTTGCACGAATCGATTTAAGCAGATTTTCTATTGCTAAAGCTTCACCTACAGAGCAGCAATGAATGTGTATTACTTTATCCTCTTTTGTAAATTCTTTGACGTAAGCAAATTTTTCCTTCCATCCGTGTGACTTTTTGTGAATAACACGTTCAACAAAATAAAAGGGAAGAAATAAATAAAATAAAATTGTAATTATAATTTCTAAAAGAAGCATTTTCAGCACCTACTGATAATATTTATCAAGCCATTTAGTAGGTTTAACGTACCTTAATCCGCCTTTTCCCATAAAACCTTTATAAGCCTGTTCCGGAGTTGGTCTGCCGTGGAATACTATAATTTTAGCATTCTCAGGGTCTTTTGGCATCAAGAAAAAATTAAGCGGGAATGGCTGCAGGCAATTTCGTTTAAAACTTACACACCAATCAGAACTCCAATATTTAAGAATATTTTTTCTTTCCATTTCGTAAGAAAGGAATGCCTGTTCATTTTTATAATCGTGTCTTATTTCATTACCTAGTTTATAAAAGTTTTCCAAAACATCTGGATGTTTTCCCACTTCAAATCTAAAAACAGACGAGTTGCCAATAATATCATCCGGGAAATCCCAATCTTTTACAATAAGAAATTCTCCTTCAGCCTCGAAGAAAGGAGTTAAATCAGACCGAATTACAATATCCAAATCAAGGAAAAGAGCTGTCCCTTCTAAATCAGCAAGCTTTTCATCAAATAATGAAAGCTTTCTCCAGCCTTTATCACCGATATTAGGGTTATCTTCATACGGAGGCAGTTCTCTTGTTTCAATACCTTCGGCAAGACCTTCACTGTTATCAGTAAAACACACGAATCTATGCGGAATCGATAGATTTTTCTCAACCATGTGATACAATCTGTTCACGTATTCCGGCCCGAATTTTGTACCCCATTTGATGCAAATAACGTTTTTTGTCATACTCCCTCCGATAAACTTATGGTTCTAATTATATTACAAAAAAATAAAAAGGACAATGAATGTCCTTAAAAATGGTAAGTATATTAAAATTGTAGACTATATTTATCATATCCCCGCTCTTCATCCTTGAGGAACGGGAGATTATTTTTACATGTAATTCAACAAACTCATACCCATTGAGGCAGAGGTCACTTGCAAGCTTGCCTGATAAGCATACTGAGCTTGCATCCACTCTGTTACAGCGGTAGCAATATCAATATCTTTTATTTGAGAAAGATAAGCAGTTAAATTATCACCATTTGTTTCAAGTGTGGAAGTAGACATCTCCATACGGTTGTATACCCCGCCGAATTTGGTCTGCTCTGTTGTAATAGTATTTAGAGAATCTGAGAACATATCCAGAGTTGAATTCATTTCTGCATAACCCTCTTGAACCATAGCATCATCTCCAGCTTCGAGCCCTTCAACAACAGTCCCCAGAGAATTACTAAGCTTTCTCAATGCCCCCATAACCCCTACAGCTTCTTCTTCCGCGCCATCAGTTAAATCTGCAACATCACCGGTGTATTCTACCCCGTTTTCATATTTATATACCTTTTGACCGGTCTGAGCATCAGTAGATTCTATAACTCGTTTTCCATTAGCATCTGTATAAACACCGTTACCAGGCTCTACAGCTGATTTATAATAACCAAAAACCTTATCTCCTGTAGTGTTTATTACTTCAAAAACCCCGTCAGCAACTTCTGTTTGTCTTATATAATCTTTGTTATCATAAGGCGTTCCATTATAAATAATATCGCCATTTTCAGCCTGCTCATATGGCAATATCTTGGTATTGGCTCCTCCAAAAATATAATTATCATTGTATTCTGTATTGGCCAAATCAACCATTGTTTTTGTTATTTCATCAATCTCAACCTTCAATGCTTCTAGAGAAGATTTGCCATACGTCTGGTTATTTGCCTGAACAGCCTTATCCCATGCGGTTGAAAGATAGCCTGTCGCAAGATCCATTAAATCATCCAATGTGCTTAGCTCTTTCATCGACATCTCAACATTTTGAGTAAAGATATCTATCTGCCCCAACTGTCTGTTTGTATTCAGTATATTAACTGCACCGATTGGATCATCTGTAATAGCATTTATTTTACTACCTGAAGCTAATTGCTGGGTTAATCGATTATAATTACTAAGCTGCTTTTGCATATCAGCTACAAGTTGTGAATATCTGCCTGATGTAGAGATTCTATTTACCATATCAATTACCCTCCTAAGCTCATAAGCACGTCCAGACAGCTGTTACAGGTATTGAAAACCTGAGCGGCGGCTGAATACGCTGTTTGATATTTAACTAAATCTACCAGCTCTTCATTCAAATCAACGCCTGTTGCATCTTTTATTTTGCTCTCTATTGAATTTATTACTTCACCCTGAGTTTCATATAAAGATTTTATATTACTGCCTGCTGAAGCGACTTTGCCAACTAAACCGGTATAAAAATCCTCCAAAGACATACCATCCAAATCTGCAATTTTCTGAGTTCTTGTTCCAAGCATATCAACTACGTTTTGAGCATTACCAATAGCATTTTCATCAAAGTTAGTTGCAGGGTCGCCAAAATATGCACAGGCAATCTTCCAGCAGCCGTCATCTGTAAGCAAATCTGAGTTAATCTGTATGTTTCCTGCAGTAATTCCCTGTCCTGTACCGTCTGCCCCGACAAAAATTAGATTATCCGCTGTCGTTGCCTGTAGTTTTGTCGTATCATCAGGATTAATGCAATAAGCTCCATTTCTGGTATTCAAATCATTAAAGATATCTGCTATTGACTGAGCCAATTTATCAAGACTTTGAATTACAGTTGCAGCATTTACACCATTTTCACCAGTTCCATTATCAGTCGCAAAATGAAGTAATCCGCCAAGCACACCAGATGTGATTTGGGCATTTGCATTTTTATTGATTACTTCACCTGTATCAGGATTTACAATACTAATAACAGCATTTTCACCATCCCAGTCATCAGGATAAGTTATTGGTGGATTTTGAGAATCACAATATGATTTTGCGGTCTGGATTTCAAGTTTTCCGGTAACTTCTGCGCATTTTACAACAGCAGTATCTCCTATATAAAGATTTACCGCACCATTATGTTTTTCTACGACTTTGATATCTGTAAATTCTGCAATTTCGTTCAAAATCAAGTCACGTTTATCAAGAAGGTTATTTGCTTCAAGAGTTCCTGTCTGCGTTGTAATAAGAGCCTTATTTACGCTTGCAAGTTCTTCCAGCTTATTATTAAGTTCTCTATATTGAACATAAATTTTTGAATTTTCAAGACTTTCCTGACTGATACCATCACCAAGAGCTTTTGTTGTATTTTCCTGAAGCTGTTGGTATTTTGAATTCATAGTCGAAGTCAATGTCTTTGCTGTTTCTATAAAATTTATTCTTGCAGTTGAACTCGCCGGATATTCATTAAGGTTATTCAAAGCTTTATAGAAATCAGAAAGCGCACCATCAATTCCTGTACCTTCAAGATCGTTAAGAATAGATGCTAAATCTCCAAGCCCTTCTAATTGCTGCCCCAATTTACTATATTCAGACAACTGTGTTCTATAATAATTATTTAAATATTCATCATTATATCTCATTACATTGGCAATTTTTACACCGCCATTTGCTTTTATCTGGTTATTAACATTGTTACCTATAGCACCTGCAATATTTCTTGTCTGCAAATTTACACGCTGTTTATGATACCCTTCGGTATTCATATTCGCAACGTTATGCGATACAACGCTTATTGCTTTTTCGTTTACTGAAAGCGTATTTGCTGTCATATTCAGTGATGATAACAAGCTAACCATGATTTACCTCATTTTATTTTGTTTCATGCAACTCAGATTTGATAAAGGCTGTTATGCCTCTATATTTCTTCGTTTATGGTCCACAAGTCGTATTCTTGTGAGTCTGTCTTGCCTGCTCCATTATAATTACATCCTTGAGGAGCAAATGCATCAATTATTGTTTCCAACATCTTGTTAGAGATTATGATGCCATGCTTTAATAATTCCACATTTTGATTATTTAATAACATTAATTCAGGAATAAGTTTACAAATCTTTACTTTTCTTTCTGATAACGCATCAACATATTCCGGAGCATCCTTCTCTGCTACAGCGATAAAACCTGACATATTGGTATCTTCACCGTTGATTTGGACAGCCAATTCTTTTCGGGAATTATTTAATTTCACAATTTGATTGTTCAGTGCAATAATTTTATTATCCAGAACTCCTAAATCGTCAGGCTTTGCTTTTTTTAGAATTTCTTTCTTTTCGGAAAAATATTCTTTCATTTTTGAATAAGCATTAATCTCTTCGTCCAAAATATCTATTAAATTTTGAAATAATTTTTTATCCATCTTACGTTAATCCTGTAACCTCTACACTAGAATAAGTACTTAACAAATCTGTTGAATATACCTTCGTTCTGGTTTCTAGAAATAGCACCACGTCCTGAAAGTGCAAACTGTAGATTCGATACATTATATGAATATATTTCGCCGTCTACATTAAGCCATCTAGGGTCAACAACACCGGTTACGATGAAATCCATTCTTTCGTTGCCGTTAACAAGAGTTTTCTTTCCCTGCACAGCAAGATTTCCATTCGGAAGCTGCTGCACAACCTGAACTGCAATCTTGTCGCCGAAAGTCATTGAACGTCCGCCGGCAGCAGAGTTAGAAACTTCATTAGAACCACCGTAGCCGTTAGAATCTTTGAGCGAAAGTCCCAGCCATTTATTCAGAAAAGTTGTAAAAGTATCAACTGTGTTAGATGATTTTTCAGAAGAATAGGTTAAGTTATCACTTACCGTAATATTTTCCTGCATTATTATTGATAACAAGTCGCCGATTTGATGCGCTTGAACACCGCCGAACAATGAGCGCGGAACGCCTGCATAATTCTGAGTTGCACCCAGAGTAAACAGAGATTCTGCGTTTACAGTCATTGTTGTCATTGTTAATATAGCAATAGATATTAATACTCTTTTCATTTCCTCTTCCTCATTTAGCCGGTTTAAATCCCCAACATCCCTAGCATAAGTATTCTGCTATAACACTTCTACCATACAGCAGACCGTATTTTATGTCATCATCTGAAATATTGAATTCTCCAACAGTTTTTGCACATTCTCTCACTTCATTTACATCAATTCTATCCAGAAGTGTCTGCGCAGATGTTGTCTCAGTACCTCTTGATACTTCTACATTTTCTGTTTCTTCCTGCCTCGGAAGTGTTCTTGCAGATTTAAACGCATTTAATGCGCTGAACTGTTGTACTGAATTTTGTTCTATTCTTGGTAACATTTATAATTTCCTTTACCCTAATTTGCGTATTTTTCCATTTGTCTGTAAATCTGATCTGCAAATCCGAAACTTGTCCTAGGATTATTTGCAATATCACGTCCCATCTGCTGATATACAATTGACTTAAAAGTATCAACATACTGACTTTCTTTGCCAAAAAGCCCGTTCTCATGATCAACCGTTTTATCCATTTCAGAAAGCATTTTGGTTACAAATATGGACTCAAATTCTGTTGCAGCTTTTCTTAACTGTTCTTTAGAATCACCGGATTCTTTAATTCTGTTATAAAGAACCTGATCTGAATTTACAGTTTGTGCGTTATTAAGTCCGCTTTTTATTAAATCTATTGTAGGTGTTGAAAAGTCCATTTATTCCTCTTTTAACTTGTAGTACCAATTCCAATAAAATTAACATTTACCCCTAAATAATTACTAAATCCGCCTGCAGGCTTCCTGATTTTTTGAGCGCCTGCAATATTGAGATTAAATCAACCGGTGCTACCCCGATAGAGTTCAATGCTCTGACTAAATCATTAAGATTACTATTAGCCGGCATTGTTACTAAGCTTCCCGGAGCTTTATTAATCTGAATATCAGAGTTTTCAAATCCGACGGTTGCACCGTTGGAGAAACCGTTCGGCTGCGAAACATCATTTGTTGTAGAAACCGTAACTGTTATATTACCGTGTGCAACTGCAGCCGGAAGAAGTTTTACATCAGCTCCGATTACTACCGTTCCTGTTCTTTCATTAACAACTACTTTCGCCTTATCCATAGTAGGAGAAACTTCAAGATTTTCTATAATTGAAAGGAAATTAACCCTGTCATTTATAAATCTTGCCGGAATTTCAACTCTTACAGAGCTTCCGTCAATTGCCTGAGCAGGTGCGACCTGTGAAACTGTTTTAGCAATTCTTGAAACAAGTGTGTAATCAGAACGGTCAATAGAAAGTGTTATTGAATTTTCATCACCGATTTCTGTATAAATATCACGTTCAATTATTGCACCGCCGGGAATTCTTCCTGTTGTTGTAATTGCTGTTCTTGCAGAAGATCCGCCTGCTATCTTATTAATACCGCCTACTGATAAAGGACCTTGTGCAACTGCAACAGCTTCACCGTTAGGAGCTTTTAAAATTGTCTGAACAAGAACACCGCCTTCTAAACTTTTACAGTCAGCCATTGCTGAAACTGTTACGTCAATTTTATCTCCGTTTTTTGAAAACGGAGGAACGGTTGCTGTAACGATTACAGCAGCAGAAGCACCTTTTTGTATGTAGTTTTCCTGTTCGATTACAGTTCCTAAATTTCTCAAGAGCATTTTATTTGTAATCTGAGTTGAACGAGAGTTATCACCGGTTCCAGGCAGACCGACAACGACACCGTAGCCCACGAGCTGGTTTTCTCTCACACCTTTAATATGGGTTAAATCCATAATTCTTACTTTCGCATCAATTGCGCAAGCTGGTAATAATCCCCCTAACATCAACATCATTATTAATAAAATTGATACAACTTTCTTCATAATACTTACCTTGTTTAAATATTTACTAAAACTTTGTTTTCCCCGATTACTTTTCCGTTATAAACTTTTTTGTAATTTTTATTTTCTACATTAATATAATCACCAGTCATTCCGTCCATCATTGCTGTACCGTCAATTGTTACCATTACTGCACCGTTTGAAACAAAGAAAATTCTTACATCTCCGTTTCTTATAACATCCGGCCGCATTTTTACAAATCTTTTATCAATTATTTCACCTTTTTGGAATGCCTTTTTGGTTGTTATTTCTTTTTCAAGCATTTTGTCAGTAAGAACATAATCCATTCTCATTGAAACATCTACTTTTTTTACTGTAGTACAATCTTTCGTAAGTGCCTGTTCTCTGTTAATAAAATCGCTTGCAACAAGAACTTCTTTATATACAACTGTTTGAACAGGAAGATTGAGAGTTTTTACAAAAGCTCCATTCACATAAACATCAACCCTTTTAATATCTCTCGGAACAATTTTATCTCCGCCTGAAACAATCTTATAATTTACTCTGCCGTCAGGCAGCTGCAGCTGAGCAAAAGGCGTAGCTGAAACTTTAACCTCAACATCTCCGTTTGTCATTTTTCTGTAGTTAGTTTCAAGAATACTGGCAACAGCAGTTTTTACATCAGAAGAAGAAACCATCTGAGCATTTGCACCCAGTGCCCCTATCATCATTATTAATACTGTTGTCAAAAATTTGTTCATTACTTACCTTTTCGTCTTTGCCAGACTGTTATTCCCCTAGCCCATCTGATTAGTTAATTGAAGAATGTTACTTGAAGAGTTAATTATCTTTGAATTTGATTCAAATGCACGTTCTGCCTTAATCAACCCTACAAGTTCATCAACAATCTGAACGTTAGAACCTTCCAGCATACACTGTTGGATTAAACCAAGACCATTCTGCCCCGGAGTATCCTGAACAGGGTTTCCTGACGCCTGTGTTTCTTTGTACAGGTTGTGCCCGATTGACAAAAGCCCGGAAGGGTTCTGGAATTTTACAAGCTGAAGCGAACCAACAATTGACTGTTGTGTCTGCCCCGGAAGTGTTACAGAAATATTACCATCCTGAGTTATCGTGATTTCTGTGGCATCACGCGGTATTGATACAGAAGGTTGGATTAACAAGCCGTCGTTTGTACAAAGCTGGCCTAATGAGTCTACCTGCAGACAGCCGTCACGGGTGTAAGCAAGAGAGCCATCTTCCTTCATAACCTGCAAGAAACCTTCACCTTCAATTTCAATATCAAGCTGGCGGCCTGTTGAGATTGCAACACCCTGCGTAAATACACGGGTTGTTGCGGCAGTCTTAACACCAAGCCCGATTTCAATACCAACCGGCTGATATGTACCCTGATTCATCAACGCACCCGGAGTTCTGGTTGCTTGAGATAACAAATCCTGAAATTCTATTCTTGATTGCTTAAATGCAGTAGTGTTAACGTTTGCTACGTTATTTGCAATTACGTCAAGATAGTTTTGCTGTGCTATCATGCCTGTTGCTGCTGTTGTTAAAGCTCTTAACATTTTATTTCTTCTCTCCTAATTTAGTCTGGTAACCGTTACTCCGCTGACGATTATTTATACCCTAAGCCGTTCTTATCCTTCCCACTGATACTGCTGTTGTAAGCATATCGCTATTAGTGCTTACAACTTTGGTTAAACTTTCATAATTCCTTGATGTGTTGATTGTATTAATCATTTCTTGTATAACGTTTGAATTTGAAAGTTCAAGCATTCCCTGCTGTATTGAAAACTTCTCAGAGCGTAATTCTGGATTGTTAATTATATCTCTCGGAACAAACTTTGCGTCCCCTATTTCAAACAAATCATCTTTGTCTGAAAAATCATAGATACCGATTGTTTGAAGCGGAATTTTCTGGTTATAAGAATTTATTTCAATATTCCCGTTTTCTGCAATAATTATATCTTTTCTATCTCTGAAAACTGTCTCGTCTTCCATATCCTCAGGAAGCATTCTAATTCTTCTATTGTTAACATCCAGAACAAACTCGCCCTGTTTTGTCTTCAGCCAGTAACCTCTATCAACTACAAAAGAACCGTTTCTGGTGTATGAAATATTTCCATCAATATCCTGTATTTTGAAAAACCCATCGCCTTCAATTGCAACATCATACGGATTGGATGTTTTGGTAAGCGCTCCCTGAGAAAAATCATGAGTGTACTGCATACTTTGACTGCCTACACTTAAGCTGCCGAGGTAATTATTTTCATTCATATTTCTAATAATAGAACCTTCTTGTGAATACACAGCAGACTGCATTACATCCTTAAATCTTAAAGAACCTTTTTTATAGCCGATTGTATTAACGTTAGCAAGATTATTGGCTGTATTATCATTCATGTCCATAAGAGCAAGCATACCGTTTGCGGCTGATTCAAAACTTCTTACAATCATTACTTATCTCCTTTCATACGCTCATAACTACCCAAAACATTTTTGACATAGTTCTGAGTTTCCATATAAGGAGGTATTCCGCCATATTTTTTCACGGCATTAGGCCCTGCATTATACGCTGCTAGAGCTAAAGACTTGTTATTATCAAATCTGTCCATAAGCCCTTTCAGATATTTTGTCCCGCCCATAATATTCTGCTCTGCATCATAAGCATTTGTAACCCCGAGTCCCTGTGCTGTAGAAGGCATTAACTGCATTAAGCCCATTGCTCCGCAATGAGAAGTAGCATTTGGATTAAATCCTGACTCCTGCTTAATTACTGCCTTTACAAAATCAGAGTCAAGTCCGTTTTTATCAGCATATTTTTCTATTAAGTTTTCAATTTCGCTTCTGGAAGCATCGCTGGGATCTTTGCTGTGAGAAATTGAAGAGTCCAGAATTTTCTGAAAATCCTCATCAGGCTGTACACCATAAGACATAAGCGACTGAAAGCGATTTTCAATCGTATTTATACGCTGTAAAGTTATGTCTAATCCCGTAAGATTCATCTTACGCCTTCCTCACCATTTAAATTACAGGGGTACAATTTACCCCTCCCTTAGTCTACATTAACAGTGTATTATATAAGAGCATGGATAACATCAATCCAAGGATTAAACTTGGATTTTTCACATAGACCATATGGTCTATACAGGGTAAACTATTCAATAAGAGTTAGAGAATTGTCTTTTGAAAAATATTCAGCCCTCAATTCATTAATTCTATTTCTGGCAAAAATTGCATCCTCAGAAAACTGCTTTAATTCAAGGAATTTTTTGTAATATCTGATTGCATCCTTATATTTTTCCATCTTATCAAAACTCATTGCAATGCCAAGATATGCTTTATAGTAATCAGGGTTACGCTTTATAAGCTGGAAGAATGTTCTTGATGCTTCCATAAAATCACCCATACCCATAAGCATTGCAGCTTTATTGTAATAGGCTTTCAAAAATTCAGGATTAGTTTCTATAAGCTTATTATAAATCATTAAAGATAAATCAGCCTCGTCAACCAGTTCGTGTGCAATTGCGAGCTGTATTTGAGCTTCAAGGTTATCTCTATTTATTAATATAGCCTTGATTAAATGCTCAATTGCACCGGCAGGGTTACCATCTAAAAGATGACATACACCCAATTCAAAAAAGTAATCATCATTGCTGTCATCAATCTTTATAAGCTTAAGAAGTGTAGCTATTGCTTTTTTATAATCTTGTAAATATTTATAAGACATAGCAAGCCCGAAATAAGGTTTCGTTTCATTCCTGTCTATCATTATTGCTTGAAGATACGCTTGTACAGACTCTTTATACATCTTGGCAAACCTTAAAGCATCTGCCTTGACGCACAAATTATAAGAACGTGAGCGAGCCGGTACAGTAACCTTTTCGCTCACCTTTGCCAAATTATCTTTTCTATCTATGCCTGCATCAATTTGCATAAATCTCTCCCAATTGTATATTACACAATCGGGTAAAACATTTTAACGACCAAAAGATTTAAAAGTTTAGTCCGATGGATTAGTTTTTAGATGGCAAAAAAAATTTTTTTCAGGTATTATGTTATAAAAAAAGGGAAGTAAGAAGTGGCTAAAAATATCAAACAAGATAATAAACTTAATGAAACAACCAAAATTAAAGCACCAATTGTAGATGCTTTAAAAACAGCATATGAAAATCCGACTTACCAGTTCCACATTCCTGGACACACAAAAGGTAAAGCCATTTTTAAAGACTTTAGAAAACTAATCGGTGAAAAAGCATTAAATATAGATACCACCGATGAATTTGATAATCTTGGAACACTTCATCCTGCAACAGGGCCTATAAAAGAAGCTCAGGAACTTGCTGCAGAAGCTTTTGGCGCAAAGAAAACCTTTTTCCTGCTTAACGGTTCAACAGCAGGAAATCTTGCTCTTGCTATGTCACTTACTAAAAAAGGACAAAAAGTTATTGTTAACAGAAACTGCCACAGATCTATCTTAACAGGTTTGATAATCTCCGGTGCTGAACCAATCTGGGTATGCCCGAACAGAATTGAAGACTGGTCTGTATGGGGAAATATTGACGGAGGTAAAATAGAAGAACTTCTCAAACAAAACCCTGACACCTCAATGGTATGGATTACAAACCCGACTTATGAAGGTGTTGTATCAGATATTAAATCAATAAGCAATGTTTGTAAAAAGTACGGAGTTCCGCTTCTTGTTGATGAAGCTCACGGATGCTTATGGAATTTTAACAAACATCTTCCTGAAACAGCTCTCAAACTAGGCGCAGATGCTGTTGTTCATTCACTTCATAAAACTGGCGGAAGTATGAGTCAGAGCTCTATGCTCCATATTGCCAAAGACTCCTGCTTGGATGTTTCTGCCGTTGAAAAAGCCTTGAAACTTTTACATACAACCAGCCCGTCACTGATGCTTCTGGCTAGCCTTGATGCAGCAAGGGCAAATCTTCAATCCAATAACGGACAAAAACTCCTTGATAGAGCAATTAAAAATGCTAAATATTTAAGAACAAGGCTTGATTCTATACCGAATCTGCATCAGCTTAAAGGTGATTTCGGATACAAAACAGATGTTACAAAAGTTTTTATTAAAATTGACGGACTCTCAGGAAAAAGGCTTGAATCAATACTGGAAATTGATTTTGGTATTGAAGTAGAATCTGCTTCGGACATTGGAGTTTTAATCCTTTGTAATATAGGCAACAAACGTTCTGATTTTAAATATCTTGCAGACTGTTTAGAAAAAATTGCCTCAACAAATTATCAAGATATTTATTATCTTGAAAAACGTAAGCATATGCCTATGCTTGAACCTCAAATAAAAATGAGCCTGAGAGATGCATTCTATGCAGAAAAAGAAACAATAAGAAAAGAAGAAGCCATTGGAAGGATTTCTGCAGAAGTTGTTGCAGAATGTCCTCCAGGGATTTCTATTCTGCTTCCGGGTGAATTGATCACAGAACAACACCTGCCATATCTTAATGATTACGAAACGCTTGATGTGGTTAAATAATGGCTCGGAAAAAGAAGGCTTCAAATAAAATAATACACTTTCTGATTACATTTTTATTAATGGCAACAGGAATTTATTATTTTGGTTTAAGTTATGTTCCGCAAAAATGGTATGAAACCCAGTCTATGATGCCAAATCAGGCTGAATCATATTATGTTAATCAGTGGTGCACTCCGGATTTTGGGAGAAAAGAAGCTGTATTGTGGGATATGACAAGGGTTGATTGTCTTGCAAAAGATTACGCAATAGAATTTGATTTTGCTAAAAAATGGGCTGAGTCCGCAGGCCAATCTCTTTACTACGCAAAAATGACGGGTAAAGCTCCTGCTGTTGTTCTTATTCTTACCAGTATAACCGACTATAGATATGTGAAACGTATTGAAAGACTTGATAAAGGAATTAAAGTTTTTCTTGTAAAAGCATACTAAAAAAAAACACTGCTGAGAGAAGCATAGAAAGAGTGCTTAGTAGCAGTGTATTATAATCTATAGCTATAGCTATAATTACTGATATGCCATCTCTAGATGGTCTATCAGTAATTATAGCGGGTGGCTACTGAAGTGTCAATATGCAATTATATTGATATGGAAAAGAATGAAATCTTGAAGATATTTGGAAAAAATTTGAGAGCGGAAAGAAACCGTGCCGGATATTCTCAAGATGAACTCGCAGAAAAGATGGGTATCTGTGCAGGAAAGCACATCGGAACAATTGAGCGGGGCGAAACAAATCCATCTCTTATAACTATCATTGCTGTCATGCAGGCTTTAGATATAAGTTTTGATAAATTATTTGAAATAAAAAATCAGTAATGTAATAAAATGTTCATCACTTTTTAGCTTGTTTGGTGCAACCAACTAATTCTGAAGCGATACACATTATAGCTGCACCGGTAATCGCTGCTATTCCATACCATTTTTTAGCCATTTTTTTCTCACCAACCCTCGCCCAATTATCAGTAAGAAGAGCTAAAGGGAGAGTAACAGCCCCAATTAAAGCCTTGCAAGTCATCTTTTTAAAATCATTTATATTATCAAATTTATTCTTCAATAAAAGATTTGAGGCAGTAAAAAAACCTCCAACCGCAGCCATACCTGTTACATATTTAGCAATATTTCTATTTTTGCAGGTCTCTTTTAAGCCATCACCATCTATTAAAGGTATCAGAGGTGTCAGCATAGCGCCGCAAGCAGCGTAAGCTAAGAGTTCGCGATTTTCCCGCTTTTGCGCAGTTGAATTTTTTTGAAAATTTACCGGTACACTTGAACTTACGGAAATCATTATATTCACCTCTACAACGTATCAAGGAACTTGACAACAAAATCGATAATTTTTTTTGCTACCTTAGGCACTTTTTGCATGGTTTTATTTTGCTCAGAAAATTTCTTTATATGAATTTTTGGCAAATAACCTTGTTTTTTTATATTACCCTTATACGATATATTATGTCCAGCTGAAATTCTATTAATCATTAAAACTCCTGTTAGTCATCTAAAATTGCATCTGTTATTGTGTTGCGAGCCTTACCCCAACCCCATAAAGTACCTATATATCCGGCTGCAGCCCCAATCACAGCACCGCCGGGCCCCAGTACACTTCCAATTAACGCTCCTTTTGCAGCAACCGCACTGGCAGCCATCTGCTTAACAGGCTGGCAGACAATATTGTCTACAACGCCTACTGTTTGCTTTAGTGCACCTTTTGGATCATCATTTGCCAGTTTTTGTACTGCACGGCCTGCTTTATATATTGGCAAAGCTTCTGACACAAATTCTTTAAATCCTTCAGAAAGGATTTCTTCTTTTGCTCCTTTAAAAGCAGTTGTGTTGTATACACGATTATTATATTGACTGTTTATTGCATAAATTCTCATTTGAATAACCCTATTTCATCTACTTAGTAATTGTTTTTCGTTATACCTAAAATATATCATCTAGAAAGTCTAAAATAGTTTCTCCTAGTTCCTTTGCACCTTTTCCTATTTCTTCACCAGCTTCTTTTACTAACTTTCCTGCGTATTTTATTTGCTCCCATGCAGAATCATCAACACTTGAGCCTGGTTCGTGGGGTCCCGCATTATCCGGCTTGTTGTTACCACTCATAGAAGAACCTGCTAACAGCGAAAGACCGCTTACAGTTGGCAAAGCTGCTCTATTTATAGTTTTTTTAACAACGCTCTTTCCTACAACTTGACAATTCATAGCTGTCTTTTGAATTGTTGTCATATTTTTACCTCCATATGATACACGTATTATTTAATTGGAATATGATATGTCACATATGTATAATAAAACAGTTTTTCTGTCAATATTAATTGCAAATATACTATACTTTTGTTACAATTAAAGAAAAAGGTTTATTAAGTGTATCCAACTATATCTACCAATTTCAGTCCTAATTTTACTGCAGGCCTGAACAAAAAACTATCAGCCAGGTGTCTGGTTTTTGAACCTGGAAATCTAGAAAGGAAATTAAGTCTGTATGAGAATATTGATGCTGATTTTAAAGGAAACAGACCCATAGCTTTTTGTTTAAATCAAATTTATGATATATTCAATAAATTAAATATTAAGATATTAAAGTTTACATTTCCCAGATTTAGAGTTTTTAATCAAAATCAACTCGCAATAAATTTTAAAAATACTGCGTTTTGCATCCCGGAAACACAGCTGGTCTTAAAAAACGATTTGCCTTTTGAGACGGGTTCAATTTTTCAAAAAGAAATTGATAATATAGAGAATTTAAATGCTTTAATAGAAAATGATTATCAAAACGGAAAGAGAAGCAGTAACCATTTTCTGGCTGATACTATACATGAAATTATGCATAGCATTTTCATTGACAAAATATACCAAAAATATGGATATAACGGAATTTGTCCTTACACAAAAGAAAAATACCCGATAAAAAATACACAGAAAGACGGCTTAGAAATAATGAAACAGTTACAAAACAAGCGCTTTTCCGATAAAGAAAATGCAATTATTAGAAGTTTTCTCGGGGAATATGCAGCCAAACCGATAAACCAATACCACGAAGTTTTTGCAGAATTTTTCACAAAACTTATATGTGAATCGCTATCTTCTAAAACGGCATTACCAAATAAAGACCCTTTTGAAAACATTCAAAAGTATCCAAAAGAATTCTTAAGCATAATAGCAAAAATTCTAAACATATGAAAAAGGTGCAGTTATTACCGCACCTTTTTCTTTTATATTTTATCAAAACCTGTGTACTTTCTTAAGACTTCAGGTATTACTACTGTCCCGTCCTCTTGCTGGAAGTTCTCAAGAATTGCAGCAAATGTTCTGCCGACTGCCAATCCAGATCCGTTAATTGTATGAACAAACCTAATTTGCCCGTCTTTTGTACGGTATCTTGTATTAGCTCTTCTTGCCTGATAATCACCATAGTTAGAACAGCTTGAAATTTCTTTATATGTGTTATAAGAAGGAAGCCATACTTCTAAATCAAAGCATTTATTTGCGCTGAACCCGATATCAGCCGTACAAAGAGCTACTCTTCTGTATGGAAGTCCTAATTTTTCTAAACAGATTTCTGCATCTCTTGTTAATTTTTCGTGTTCCGCAGGGCTTGCTTCCGGAGTAGTTAATTTAACCATTTCTACTTTATTAAACTGGTGGACTCGGATTAACCCCCTTGTATCTTTACCGGCTGAGCCCGCTTCACGTCTAAAGCAAGGAGTATAAGCCGTCATATATTTAGGCAAATCGTCTTCTGATAAAATTTCACCGGAATATATATTTGTAACAGGAACTTCTGCCGTTGGAATTAAGTATAAATCTTCATCAACGCATTTATACATATCTTCTGCGAATTTAGGAAGCTGGCCTGTTCCTGTCATAGTTGCAGCATTCGCCATAAACGGAGGTAAAATTTCCTCATATCCGTGTTCTTCTGTATGAATATCAAGGAAGAATTGAATAATTGCACGTTCTAACCTTGCACCTTTGCCTCTGTACAAAGTAAATCTTGATTGAGAAATCTTTACACCGCGTTCAAAGTCAACAATACCTTTGTCTTCGCATATATCCCAGTGAGCTTTTGGGGCAAAAGAAAATTTTGTTGGTTCGCCCCAGAATTTTACAGGAATATTATCATCTTCAGAAGTGCCTACCGGAGTAGTTTCATCAGGAATATTCGGAGTTCTAAGTAACATATCTCTTTGAATATTATCTAAATCAACTTGTTTTTCCTCTAATTCTTTTATTTCATCACCGAGTTTACGAACTTCTTCCTGAATAGCGTCGGTATTTTCGCCATTCTTCTTCATCATACCAATTTTCTGTGATTCAGATTTTCTTTTTGCTCTAAGTTCATCTGCCTGTGCCTGAACTTTTCTTCTATCTGCATCAATTGCAATAATTGTATCAATTGATAAGTCAGGATTTCTTCTTTTTAAAAGCTCATTAATCTTTTCCGGATTCTCTCTAATTAATTTAATGTCTAACATTTATACTACCTCAACTATTAATTTCAAATATCTAAATCAAGTTTAGCATAAAAATAAGTTTAAAATTTGTAACAGTAAAGCAATTTTTTAACACTTTTGTACTTTATATTATTGTAAGAGATTTTCAAGGGGATGGATTTTGAAAGCAAAGTTATTTACCAGAATAATGAATGCACCTATGGAGTGGCTGCCTGAAACCATAAGAGGTTCAAAAAAAGCTGTCACTTATAATTTTGTTAGCGGAAGCGGAAAAAAGGGAAATTTTGAGATATATTCCTTCTTTGACAAAAATGGAAAATTAGTAAAACGAAATACGGCATACAATAATGCAGGAAATACTGCACGGGAAATAAAATGGTATACCCCTGAGTCAGTACAAACAGCAAAAAGTGTAAACGGTGAAGTGAAATCCTTTACCAGAAAAAATTTATACCAGAACTGCTTTATTGAAACAAATATTCTGCCTAAGAAAGGCTATGATACACATAGGTTTGTTAAACTTAAAGCAGGTCAAAAGCCGCAGGAAATAAGTTATAAAACTGTCTGGGACGGCAATGTTCCGGAAATTGAATATAAAAACTGCGACAGAATTTTAGACGGATTTGAAGGTGCAGAGTTTCTGCCCGTTCTAACCGCAGAAAGCTCAACAAAGAGGATTAACCACATATTCCTTAATCAGGTAAAAAAACAAGAATTAGAAGGAATTGTCCCTCCAATAAAAATAGTTAACAGAAAAGAAGCTTATAAACATTCAAGGGAACTGAAAGCAATTGAAGAACAGTATCCAAATGACCCTAAAATTCCCGGTTTTTGTGACCAACAAGGGCAAGTTTATTTTATAAATGATATAAAAAGTAATGGGACAGAAATAAATAATATTGCTCATGAAGTTCAGCATGCAAAAGACCGTTCAGATATAGCAAGATTAGAACATAATGCATTTTTCAACAACAGAACTTGCTTCGAACAGCGTTCAAGAGTTAAAGGGATTATTAAAGAAAAAGAAAATCCTGCAGAGTACAAAAGAATTTCAGAACTTGAAAAATCTTATAATGATGGAACCTATTTATCTGAATGCTTAAATGGGAAGCACGATGATGTTCTGTGCGAATACTATGCAAATAAAAAAGGCGATGAAGAACTCAATAAGGCATTGAACATTTTCAACAAACTAAACAGCTTCCTTTTTGGGAGTTAATTTATAAACATGCAATCGCCATAACTGTAGAAGCGGTATTTTTCATTTATAGCTTCTGTATAAGCTTCAAAAACAAAATCTTTTCCTGCTAAAGCACTAACTAACATAAGAAGTGTCGATTTTGGCAAATGAAAATTTGTTATCAATTTATCCACAACTCCGAATTTATAAGGAGGGTAAATAAATAACTCTGATGCGCCCTTGCAGGCTCTAATTTCTCCAAACATTTTATAAGCGCTCTCTAATGTTCTGACTGTTGTTGTTCCCACAGCAACAAGCTTTTTACCTTCTGCTTTTGCTTGATTAATCAAGTCAGCAGTTTCCTGTTTTATTTCAAATGTCTCGGAATCCATATGGTGTTCAAGAATATTATCACACTTAACCGGTCTGAAAGTTCCAATCCCGACATTTAAAGTTACATAACCAACCTGAACACCTTTATCTTCAAGTTTTTTCAGGATTTCCTGTGTAAAATGCAACCCCGCTGTTGGAGCTGCAACAGAGCCTTCCTCTCTGGCATAAACTGTCTGATATCTTTCAAAATCAAGTTTTTTAAGCTCTTCATTTGACATCTTACGTTCTATATATGGCGGAAGCGGAATGTTTCCAACCCTGTGAAGGATTTCAAAAATATCGCCTTCATAAATCATCTGGACAAGCCACTTCCCATCATCAGGTAGAGGCATTATTACTTCACAAGAAAGTTCCTCAGAGATTTTAATCACCGTACCAACTCTCACGCGTTTAGAAGGTTTTATCAAAACTTCCCAGTTTTTATTCTCTCTTTCTTTAAGCAAGAAAACTTCTATTTTTGCCCCAGTATCTTTATAACCGTATAATCTTGCTGGAATAACTTTTGTATCGTTCAAAATCAGAACGTGATTTTCGTCAAGCAAATCAACGATATCATAAAAATGTTTGTTTAGAATTTTATGTTCATCACGATTAAGAACCATCATTCGGGAATTTTCGCGCTTGTCACTCGGACGCTGCGCGATTAATTCTTCCGGTAATTCATAATCAAATTCTGATAAAAACATACTAGTCCTTAGCGTCTATCTTTTTTGCATTAGCTAAATCAACATCATCAACTTTTGCTTCTTTTTTTGCATCTTCTGCTTCAAGCTGTTTATTAATAATTACAGTTTGAACAACCTGAAAAACATTGCTTGAAATCAGATAAAGAAGAACACCTGCCGGAATTGGAATGATTACAAAAGTAAATGTAAGCATTATCGGCATAAAAGTATTCATTGATTTTTGCATTTGCTGCTGTGCTGGATCTTGCGGCGTATTTTTATTCATAGCCATCATTGCTCTTTGTGAGAATACCATTGTTACAGCAAACAGAAGTATTAAGAATAATACATCATAGTGGAACGCTGTCTTAACTTCTTTTGTAGGAATAGTACTGATTAAAATACCATCTTTTCTTACAAAAGTCATTTTTTCAGTTTCTTTTGTCTGAATATCTGTTACATCAATTTCAGCTTTCTCAATCTGGTCAAGCTGGCTGAATTTTAAATTTAAATTATCAAGACTGATTTTGAAATCAACAGGCTGGCCCGGAGTAAGTTCGCCTTGAACTTCAACAGCCTTGTTAGGTTTTACAATTTTTACATTTAATAATGGTTGTTCTTCACCTGTTAGATAAACTTTTGCAGTTTTACCTGTCATAAATGTATCATATTTTGAAACCCCGAGAGTACCATCGTGAGAAACTCCCGCAGAAGTTTTTAATGTTGCATCCAATCTTTTGATAAATAAAAACTGAGAATCGCCCGCCATTTGGATAAATTGCGGACTCATTAATGTTGAATACAATAATATAAATATTGGCATCTGGATTAAAAGAGGAAAACAGCCTGCCATTGGATTAAATTTATGTTCTTTGTAGAACTCCATCATCTTTTGCTGCATCATTTGAGGATTGCTCTTGTAGCGTTCTTGAATTGCTTTCATTTTAGGCTGAAGCAGTTGCATAGTTCTCATAGAACGCTGCTGAGATAAGCCTAAAGGCCACATTAGAGCCCTTACTATAATTGTCAGTAAAATTATACCAATACCGTAACTTCCTGCAACAGAAAGCATTTTTAAAACTTTAATGGTTAGTGTAGTAAAATCCATGTCCTCTTCCCTAAGTTATTCTAATATCAAAAAAGTGTACTTACGTACACTTTCAAAATACTTTAAATATACCCGTCAGTCAAGAGGTGCTTATTACCCCTCATTCTCTTTGTTAGCATTTGAGCTTATTGTATTCAAACGTCTTGCAGGGTCTGTGATATGAGTAATTCTTAATCCAAAGTTATCTTCTATAACTACAACTTCACCATAAGCAATCAGCTTGCCGTTTGCATACAATTCTACAGGTTCACCCGCAGCTTTATTTAAGGTTACAATAGAACCCTTTGTGAGCTCCAGAACTTTCTTAATCGGAAGTTCTGTTTTTCCAAGCTCAACAGTAAGCTGTAATTTTACATCAAGCAGAATGTTCAAATTCTGGTTAGGCGGTCCCTGCACCTGATCTAAGTCTTCAAAAGAAGCAAACTGAACAGGCTGCACTGTTACTGTCTTATCCTCATGCTTTTCTTCGGGTTCAAATGCTTCGGGTGTAAAATCAGCCTCTGCATCATCTGCGCCTTGACTTAGTTCCGTATCTTTTATATCGTCATCATCCAGCATCTAAAACCTCTCTAAAAATAGTTCCTTAGTAACTCATGCATTTCATCATATACATCTGTTATTTTAACACAAATTTTATCTTTTAATGTTCCGGGTCTGGCAAAGAACTTTTTCTCTCCATTAACCTTAACAATTAAATCATCTTGAACTTTATTATCAAGCTTAATGATATCACCTTCTGACAATTGCAGAAAATCATCAAGAGTTATGCTGCACTGTCCGAATTGAACCCTTAAATCAACATTTGAAGTATTGATTTTTGAAATCATTTTTAATCGTTCATCATTAGAAGCAACAAGCCCCTTTGTCTGGAAAATATGCTGTGTGCTCAAGTGTCCAAGAACTGTTTCTAATACAGGATAAGGGAAGCATAGACTAAATAAGCCGAAATGCTTGCCTGATATCTGAACTTCGAAAGTTAAAAGAGCAACAATTTCACCGGCTGTTGCAACCTGAATTGACTGGTAATTATCATCAAGACTTATAAATTTTCCTGTTACAGGAATAATTGTATTCCAGGAATCTTCAAGAGATTTAATAATAATATTGATAACTTTTTTTGCAAGAGCTTTTTCAATATCAGTAAGTTCACGGGTCTGATTTTCAATATTACCGACACCGCCCAGCATTCTGTTTACAATACAGGATATTACCTCAAAACTTATACCCAGCAATACCTGACCGGACAGAGGCTCAAACTCAAAAACCCCTACGCTAATTGGAGATGGCATTGATCTTACAAACTCTTCATATGTAAGCTGGTCAACAGATACAATCTCAATTTCCACACGCATACGGAGATAACCGCTCAAAACAAGAGAAATCGCCTTAGAAAACTCTCTATGTATATCTCTTAAAGCCCTGAGGTTATCCTTCGAAAATTTATCCGGACGTCTGAAGTTATATAGTTTATAACTCTTGTGTTCCGAATCAGAAAATTCATCTTCAAAGAAATTTGTATCTGTTAAGTTGTTATTAATACTTTCTGCCATTTGTCCCTGTTTTTATCCCTTACTGGATAATAAATTGTCCAAAACTTACTCTTAAAACTTCTCTCTCGCCGCCTAGAATTGAATTTATGTCATTTGTAATTTGTTCTTTAGCAAGTTCTTTTCCGGCTGCAGTTGCAAGCTCTGTAGAAGTCTTACTTGAAAGATTTGTTATAACAGCATCTCTTATTGCCGGTTTAAACTGATTCATTTCTTTTTGTATTGCTTCCATCGGATCAACCGGAGCAGCAGCTTCTCCATGACCACCATGCCCGCCGCCTTTTGCCGGCTCAGCTTCCGGAAAATCAGTATCCTTCTTTGTAACTTCTATTGCTACATTAACTTTCAAATATTTCTTCTGGCTTTCGTCGCAAAGGTTTAAAATAAAATCGCCTAAATCAACAATAATACCTTTTTGTATCTGGTCTTCATCCCCGCCTTCTTCCCCTAGCTCTTCTTGAGATGTATTAAGAGAACCTATTTTCTGGGTTATAAGATTTTCCATTACTACATAGTTAACACCGGCAAATACCACAAACATTATTACAATTGATGATATTGTTAAGATTAAAAACTTTGTAAAGTCTTGTTGACCGTTATTTCCAGCCTTTTCGTTTTCAGCCATACTATTCTCCACTTATACTACATAGTATTATTATATCAATGCGGTTATCAGATTTACCACCATTATTTGATGTATTTATATCCGGCATATATTCCCCGTAACCAACCGTATAAATTCTATCCACTGGCAGCTTTGGTTCTGATTTTACAAATTCCTCTCCAATATTGCCTGCAATAACAGATGCAAATTCCCAATTTTTCATATTTATGCCTTCAGGAATTTTTTCTGTATGCACCTCTATTATAACAGGATTTTTTATTTTTGCCAAAAAATATTCAATACATAAAAGTTTTTCATACAACTGCGGAGTGATTTTTTGAAAATTGTATTCAGGATTTTCAAAAGGAATACGTATAATAATCCCTCTAATATCTCTCTTAATTGCAACACCATCACAATGCGACAGCGCTGCTACAGCAGAAGAATAAATATTGTTTGTGCAGTATTCGTTTAATATATATAAAGGTTCTGCCTGTACAAGACAAATCTGAAATATAATACTAAAAAATATTAATAAACATTTCTTCATCCTAACATAATTAATAAATTATTTGAGAAATTAAATTGCTGCTCTGGGGAATAGTCTGTTGCTTCTATATCCGGATGTATATATAATATTGTTATGGGGAAGTTTGATTTATTTAACAAATTTAACAGTGCCGTTATCGTCATTAATAACAACAAAGAAGCTGTTTTCAGAAATAATGTCTTTAAACGGATATTTCCTGATTACAAAAATCTTGAAAAGTTTTCTCATAAACTTAATTATAATGTTTGCGCACTTGTAAGTAACGATGTTAGTGTGCATTCGCCTATAGTTCAGGCTCTAGCCTCAAATGAAGATTTTTCGGCATATATTACATATCAGACTTCAGGAAACGAACTTTTTTACTATGATATGAATTCGACACGCAAAGGACAATATAATATAATAGTGTTTACAGACGTAACTGCAAAGACAAAACTTGAAAATCTAACACTTAAAAATCAAAACTTTCAGAAAAAAATATCACTGCTTGAAGACGATAACAGGAATTTATCAAAAGTTAAACTTCAAGCTCAGTCACAGGCTATGAAGCTTCTTTTACTTAATAATATTTCCAATATTATAAGGGAGTCTATTGATACATCAGTAATATTGAAATCTGCACTTGAAGAACTTGCTCAAATGTTTGGCGCATTTAGAGGATATTACGCTGAAGCAGACGGTTCTAAATTTATCATCAGAGAATCTTTAGACAAAAAAGAAACTGGATTAGAAATATCTTTTGACAACGATGTTAATAATTTTATAAAACAAGGGCGGGTTTCTTGCCTTACGTGTATGAAAGAATTTAAGGAAGCCAAACCTTTCAGAGAAATTGTCCAGAGAGTTGTTCTTCCTATTTATCATCTTAATAAATTATTAGGAATAATTGTTCTTTCTACAAAACAAAAAACAAAACTTGATGACACACTTGAAGTTTTAAACGGCGTATCCTCCCAGCTTGGAAACGCAATCATTCAAGCAGAACTTTACCAAAAAAATGAAAAAATGGTCAAAGATTTGACCAAAACACTGGAAGAATTAAAAGATACCCAGCTTAAACTTATTAACTCGGAAAAAATGGCCTCATTAGGCCAGCTGGTGGCCGGAGTTGCGCATGAAATTAATACACCTGTAGCTTCAATAAAATCTAACAATGAAATTACAAAAAAAATAATCGCGCAAATTAAAGATGCAGACATCTGCGAATTATTGCAAGAAATAAATGAAATTGATACAGAAGCAATTGCAAGAATTAACCGCCTTGTGGTTTCATTAAGAAAATTCGTAAGACTTGATGAAGCTGAACTTCAGGAAGCAGATATAAATAAGGAAATTGATTTAACCTTAGATTTAATCAGACACGAAACTAAAAACAGAATAGAAATTATTAAAAATTATTCAAAGCTTCCGCCGATAAAATGTTATCCAAATATGTTAAATCAAGTCTTTATGAATATTCTGGTAAATGCAACGCATGCAATAAAAGAGAAGGGAACTATCACTATTGACACAAATTATAAAAATAATAATCTTCTGGTTAAAATTAAAGATACCGGATGCGGAATAAAAGAACCTGACAAAATATTCTTTGCCGGATATACAACAAAGGGAGTTGGAGTTGGAACAGGCTTAGGGCTTGCAATTTCACAAAAAATCATTGAAAAACACAACGGAAAAATAACAGTAAAAACTAAATTAAATGAAGGAAGCGAATTTACTATTACTATCCCGAGTAAGTAGTATTCTTTACGAAATGTAAAGTGCAGTTTTTCAATCTATTATTAACTTTCAAGAATATAGTAATTATAATAATAATTAATTTTTGTAAAAATATCTGGTAGAGTAGTTATAAAAATGTCAAAATATGGTATATTAATACTACCGAGATTAAGTGTAAATTTTACCCTAAATAGTAGGGAATGTAACAAAAATTTAACAAATCAAAAGATAAAGGCAATTTAAAATAAAAACAATACTTTATATTACTGTGTAGAAGTAAAAATATGTTTGCATATCGGAGGTAACGTGTATGGCAATTACAGTGAACAGCAAAAAGAAACAAGTCAAAAAAACTTTTCAGGAATTGATTAATGACTTGATGACATCAAGTTCTGAAAAAGTTAGATATAATGCAGCCCGCGTTTTAGGCGAAATGGGCGATTCTAAAGCTGTTGAACCGTTGATAGATGTATTAAAAAATGATAAAAATGGTTCTGTTCGTTTATATGCCGCTCGTGCATTGGGCGAATTGGGTGATTCTAAAGCTACCGAACATTTAATTGAATCTTTAAGAGAAGACCGTAACGTTGATGTTAGAGTTCGTGCAGCACGTGCTTTAGGACGTTTGGGCGGCAAAATCGTTGTTGAACCGCTTGTAGAAGCTCTTAATGATGAAAACTCTCAAGTTTGTATTACAGCAACTGACGCACTTATTGAAATCGGAGATGTTGCTACTGACGCATTAATTAAATCTCTTGATCACGAAAAAGTTAATGTAAGATGCGATGCTACTCGTGCTTTGGGCGAAATCGGCAATAAAAAATGCGTTGATAAAATTATCAATATGTTATATGACGAATGGGTTAACGTTAGAATTTATGCAGTAACTTCTTTAGGTAAATTGAATGATAAAAAAGCTGTTCCTGCATTAATTGATGTTATGAAAAACCGTTCTGAAAACGATTTGGTTAGAGCTGGTGCAGCTGCTGCATTAGGTGTTCTTCGCGATCAAAGAGCTCTTCTACCATTGAGAGAATTAATTATGGAAGCTGAAGAGTTAGGTGAATTAGAAGATACTGCTCTTAAATCTTTCAAAAAGATTATGGCTGCAAACTGGCAGGCTATTCCTGGTGCTACTCAGCAAAAGAAACCTGCTAATTCATTCTAATAAATAGTTAACAATAAAAACGGCCTTGATTAAAATCAAGGCCGTTTTTGTTATGTTACATTGTAACAAAAAGGCAATTTTTTAACTCATAAATACTTTTTATAATAAGAATGGGGATTTATGGGATATCAATTTATAATAAAAAAATTCATACAAAAGCCGGAACTTGGACTCAATGTTAACTTTACAAGATTAACAAGCGGTTCTAAAGATATGAGTATTGCTCTTGCAGAACAAAGTTCAAGGGCAATGCGCAAAGCTGATTTAGGAACAACTGCTTATCAAATAGGAGAGGAATTAACCTCAAAGTTTCCACATGCCAAAACTCAGGTTGATAATATATTTGGACATTTGAATAGCGTTGAAAAAATTACAAATCGTCCGAAGGGTCCCGTATCAATAATAACTAAACTTGAAAGAGGAATAAAACAGGGCAAGATTAACTCTTATGATACAGCTCTTAAATATATAGGAGATGGAGTTGGGTCAAGAATTATTACCAAACCGCTACCTAAATTATCAAAAAATCAGATTAAAGCGATGATTAATGACATGAGAATAAATGGAAGCCCATTGAGTTCTTCCGAGAAAAAATTACTTCAAAAATATATTTACAATCAGCCAATGCCACAGCAAGATGCAGACAAAGCTTTTCCTTTATTTGAAAAATTTGCACAGCCGCTAATTGAACAGCGTTCTAAGCAGGTTGTTGATGATTTATCTATTTCTATAGCTGCAAACAGAATTAAAAAGGGAGAGCTTTCTATACATCAAATTAAAGAACAGGGCCTTCTCAAAGAAGAGCTAATAAACCGTTTAGAAACCGAAACTATTGAAGATTTAGAAGTTCTGCTTATAAATAATTACAGGGGCGGACATGGCTTGCCGGAATTTAGCAGCAGACAGATACAAGCGTTGAGAAAAATTTGCGGAAATAATGTTATAATAAATTCCAGACCGGATTTAGCCGGTTACAGCAAGTTTCCTAATTATAAGTATACAAAAGAGGAAGTGAAAAAATTTGCAGTAAAAGCTTCCGGATATAGAACTGCACAAATGAATATAATACACTCCAACGGTGTAAGAGGAGAGCTTCAGTTCAGAGGGCCTCTTACAAACTACTTTGGAGAATATGAACATATTGCATATGATTTAAGACAGGGTAAAAATACATTAGGACCGCTGTTTAATGATTACAAACGTGAAATTTCAAAACTGCCAGATTGGAAATATGAAAAATATAATGCTTATCTTGAAGGATGTTATAATTATTATTACCGTCTTGAATTGGGCTTACCCGCAGCAAAACCAAAACTTCCTAAAGGTTTTAACAAAGTTTTATCTGAAGAAAATATGAAAAAACTTCACGAAGCCAATGAAAAAAGACTAAGCGAATTAAAAACAGGATTTAAAGCGCACTTTGAAGAAGTTGCATAACCGGAGTTATATATGATAAAATACGATATTAAAAAGATTAGTGAAAAAAATATAAGGATGATACCAAGAAAAATGGTAGAAATTTCTGAACAAATAAATCAAATTACCGCAAAAATGAAAGGCCGGATTGAGAAAGAAATACCTGATACTGGCTATTTTAGAAACTTTGCGGAAGATTTTGAAAACAAAAATAAAAATATATATGCAAGAGCAATATCAATGAGCATTGAGAAAGATGAAAATATTGACGGTCACGCACTGCTTCTGCTTTCTGCACTTCATCCGTCTATGAATATTGATGCTTCATCAATGCTTGTCTGCGGAAAACGCGATGACATTTTAAGCTTTATGAATAAAGAAAATTTTACAAAAAAAGTTGAGGAAGAAATTATCAAACTTTCAGATTCTTTAAAAAGGATTTAAAAAAAAAGAGGGTAAATACCCTCTTTTTTTTATATTACATATTTATCAAAATTTTTATACTCTCTTTATCTTTATTTGCTTCAAAGGCTTCTATTGCATCATCTATACTATAAATTCCGCTTATAAACGGTGTAAAGTCAATTCTTTTATTCTTTAAAAGCCGCAAAGCCGGCGGGAATTGACCGCAGCGGGAGCCAAGTACAGTTATTTCATCTATTACTATTGGTGCAAGGTTAAGTTCTTTTCCAGATGCAACAGTACTTTTTAAAACCAGAACTCCTCTCGGTTTTGTAAGTGACATTGAAGTTTCAAACCCCGATGCTGTTCCGGTTGCTTCAACAACAACATCATATATTTTCTCTGGAGTAAATGAGTTTAAAAGTTGTGTTTTTACTCCTTGCGCAGAGGCAATGTCTAATTTATTCCGGTGTTTGCCGACAAGAAGCACATCAAGATTCTGAGCATTCAGCGTCAGAGCTGTAGTCAGCCCTAATTTTCCATCCCCTAAAACAACAACTTTTTGCATTGGCTGTATATGAAGCTGTTCTGTAATTTCACATGCAGCAGCAAGAGGTTCTACAAAAACAGCCTGCTCATCTGTCACATTATCCGGAACTTCAAATAAAACATTAACAGGCATTGTCATGTATTCTGCAAAACACCCGTCTTTTCTCCAGATACCAAGGGTATGTCTATTCGGACAATGGCGGTAATTCTTTTGAGCACACCACTCACACTCAGGGTCATTACATCCATAGCTTATTTCTGCTACAACCCTTTTGCCAACCCATGATTGGTCAGCTCCATTTACTTCTTCTACAATCCCGACAAACTCGTGTCCAAGTATGCCAACATATCCCATATAGCCTTTTGTAATTTCAAAATCTGTATTACAAATCCCGGCCAGAGTTACCCTTATAAGAGCTTCACCTTCTGCTGGAACAGGCTTCTCGTAATTCTTATCAAGTTTCAATTCATTATCAAATACAATTGCTTTCATAAACCAACCCCCCTCGTATTTTAAACATAGCATAAATATTGCACTCTGGGTTTAGATGTAAAAAACTCTTTACAATTCTTAGGTTAGTTTTAAAAATGGTGTAATATATTCTTGTACTCGATTTTGAAACAAGGCTGTAAGGCTGCGTAGGAGAAATCTTCCAAGGGTATGAGGGATTATAATCCCCTATGGATAATAGTTTTAGGAGGTTAGAGATGCGGCATTGCTGTCAATTTAACCCTGATGATGTTTATTATCTCAGGGAAAATAATTTGTTTTCTTCAAGAAAACTTTCAATAGGTTTTTGTCCTATCTGTTCAAAGCCGGTTTGCGAGCTTGTTGAATGGAGATTTGACGGAATTATGCATAAAACTTCTGTATCAGGAATTAAAGCAAATGATTTGATGATTAAACATAAGGACGAAATTGTTTATTCACTAAGAGAGTATAATTATTCAAAAATCAAGTCAAAACCTTTCGGCTGGATATTTGGAATTAATAAATCCGTAAAATCAGGAAATGGAGAAAAAATTAAACAGTATGCTTCTGATTTTTACGGGAACAAAGAATTGATAAAAAGTTTTTAATATTTTTCGACCGGAGACTCTCGTTTCACCTTTCTCTCTCTCGTTATACTCCTGTACATTTAACCCTTTCTCCGGTCTTTTTCTTTTTTTAATCCTTGAGAAGTTGCTGTTCTAAAAGAGGATCCAGGTATAGGTAATACCATAATAAATATAAAATTGCTAAAAATGCCAAAGTAAAAATTATTTTTTTTGTTGCTTAAGTTGCAGTAGTAATTGTAGGAGTAATACGTTTATATCTTACCAAAATATATTCTACAAAGATTATTAATAAGTTAACAGGAATAAAAACAATATATATGCAAGTTTTTCAAATATCCATAAGCTGCTTACAGCTAAAGAAGAAATTGCGCTTATTATTACAAAATACAAAAAAACATTAATTGAGCGATATTTGGTAATTGCAGGAATTTTCACATACATAATATAACACAAAAAGGAAGAAGAATGAAAATTATTGAAGAAAGCGCAAGGAAAAGATTTAACGAAATCGTTTTAGGTGCAACTCGTAAAGCACAGGAGAAATACGGTTTTAATATGACGGATAAAGACGGTAATTATTCAACTTGGAATAATGAAGCCGATGCATTTAAGCATGCATACCTGTCTTGGCTTCTTTCCTGGTACCAGGGCGACAAAAAATCTAAAGAACTCGGAGACATGCACGAAGACGAAACTCCTAACGCACCTGCCTATGAGCGCAACATGGATTTATGGAACAATGCTATCGGGCGGGAAATTGCTTATGAGATGAAATGGCGTATGGGCGATGACTATGCCCTTCTGGATGATGAATCTGCAAGCGAATTTGCTTCCCAAAAGATTTGGGAAAAAATGCAGCAAGGGGAACTTATTACAAATCCTTTTACAGATAAAAGAAAATTCGAAAATATGGAACTTGAAAGACTTAAAGAAAGTGACAAAATTTTTTCTGACGGCGAATTTAAAAATTTTGATGAAAAAACAAAAGCAATCAAAATGGATACTTATATGGATCATATAGTTAACAATGATTGGAAAGTTCCATTCAAAACAAACTTAGATAGGCGTGTTCAGACAGGTGAATTGATATAAGTTGATAATTATACGCGCGCCGATGGTACTAAAGTAGATGGATATTATAGGCGCAAACCCTATTACAATCAATATAACAATAAGCATTAATCTTTCGATACTGCTTTTGAGGTTATTATGGCTAAAAAGATAAAAGATAAAAAACAAATTGTTAACGAAAAACATATTGAGCTCTACGACAAAACGCTCGGGGTGTTGGAATTTCTTCTCAATGAGTTTGCACACGATATTAGGTATGCAGAATTTGAATATCTTGATATCCCCAAAAATACACTTGCTACAATGGATTTTATTATTTCCTCAATTACGAAAGTACAGAAGGGCCAAAGACTTGCACTCGGGTTGGATAACGAAATGGCTGAAAATGAAGAACCGCAAATTAACATCATTGAAGGGCTTTCTGAGGGAAAAATATGATACGTGTATTAATACCTTCTGATAAAGAATTTTTATCTTATAAAGATGAGTGCAAAAAGTTATATACAAAAGTGCAGGATAAAATTTGCGACCCAAACTCTTTTGAATTTATTTGTACAAAGACTCTCTTTTATATGTTTATTGATGATACAGTTCTCGTAGGTGCTATTTATTATTTTATTGATGAAGACGAAAAACTCTTTCTAAACGGATTTTCAAAAAGAAAAATGTTTCGCCAAAACCTTGAATGTCTTAAGCTTTCTACCACATGGTTTAATTGTGATATCTATGCAGAAGCCCAGAATCGTGCGTCTGCACTATGTCTTTTAAAATGCGGATTTATAAGATTAAATAATAATACTTTTAGGAAAACTACCATCGATACCAGCGGCCTAAAAGGCAGACTTCTTTCTTAGCCAGATGCATACGAAACAACACTTTACGCAAGCTTGTAAGATTGTCAAATAAAGAAACCTTCTCTTTATACTTTTTAGCATAATCAAAGATAAGGTTTTTAGGATAATCAATTTCAAAATTATTATACCAGCTTGATAAAAGCATTCCCAGAAACCAGCCGCTTTGACGTACGACACGTGTTTTTACCAGAGGATTTAATTTATCTTGAAAGAATAAGCTTCCATTAATCCTTGCTTGACAGGGTTTATCTATAAAAGCCGCAACTCTATAACCGTTCTTCAATAAAAGCTGAGATAATCCAATCTCATAATTTAATATTATATCATCCTTATGGTTTTGTTTTTCAATACTTGACATAAAGTTCTTAAATAAATTGGATCTAAACACATCTTTTTTAAACACCATAAAAAAGCTTTGTATGTGGAAATCAACATCAATACAAAGACTGTTCATTCCCCAGAAATCACATTGCTTATTCTCCATCTCGCTAAAAACTTTGTCTAATGAATATAATGGTCCTATACAGCTGTCGTTTGCAAAGATTAATTCATCGGTATCATCTGGTATATGGCTAAACCCGCGTTTATATGATCCAAAATCGTATTCGCCATGCGGAGTTGCAATAACAAGTTTAACCAGAGGCTGTACTTTTGAAATTTCTGACTCAGGAAGATTTGAATCTGACACAAAGATTATTGTATCAGCTACCTTTCTCAATTCTTTCAGATAATATAATACATATTCTTGAATCGAATTATATTTATCATAATGAGCAAATACTACTGCTCTATGCATATCTTTTTCCCCATGGTTTTTTCTTTTTTATCTTTAAAGTCATACCTAATAGTCTATACTTATGACAATCCCAGATTTCTTCATATGAGAATAAACGATGATACCACTTTACAGTTAATTTTTTATAAATCTTAGCATCAACCTTTGCAATTGGATTAAACTCAATTTGACTTGATGACAAACTGCCATAATGATAAATAGTACATCCGCAAATTCTATAATTTTGCCTTTTCATTCTCTGACAGTGGGTAAAAATCCAACTGTCGCCGTATACTATCTTTATTTCATCAGGAATCCTGTTATAAGCCTCTTTAAAGAAAAACATTGCTATCCCGTAATAATCATCCATAAAATTAGTCGGTTCTAAGTAGATATTCTCCTTTTGAGGATGACAAAATGTTTCAGGAAGCGGTTCAATCCCCATTCCGTTTACACCAACTATTCCCATTTCACTGCTCATACTGGACGCAACATCTCCGCAATAGTTTTCAGGAAGAATTATATCGTCATTTAATAATGCCACGATTTCTGTTTTGGCTTTTGCGACACCTAAATTCCACGATGGATTTACAAATAAGTTTTCTTCTGGAGTTATAACTGTAAGCTTACTGCTGGAGTGTTTGAAACCTATCAAAGAATTATCTATAAGGAGAATTTCAGTAACAGCTGTATCACGTTCAAGTGCTTCTATGAGTTTTGTTAGTATCTCCTTATTTTTCTGAAGCGTAGGAATAACTGCTGTAACTCCTGCTATTTTTTTTTCAGTCATTATTTTACTCCGTTTTTATTACTTTTGTACAACATGTTATCACAAACAATCATTTTATAATCGTTTTTGACACTTATCGGCTATTCTTATCGCATAGGAGGTTAAATGGTAACTAGAATTAGGATAATCTACAAAAAGTATGAAGGACGACACAATGATATTTGATGATAAATATTTTATAGGACGTAAAATTAAAAGTTTTAGAAAGAAAAGAGGGCTTACTCAGGCAGAGTTAGCAGAAAAGATTGACCTGAGTGAAAAACATATTAGCAAAATTGAAGCCAGTATTCACGTACCATCATTATCAGCGTTCTTTAAAATTGCAGAAGCACTTGAAATTGGTATGGAAGAGTTCGGATTTGAACTAAAGACTGATGGCAATCCTGATAGAGAAGAATTAATTAAATGCATCTTTGATTCAACGGACGAAGAAATAAAACTTCTTTTGTCCGTTGTGAAATGCTTAAAAGAAAATTTACATAAGTTTAACTAATATTAAGAGAAATATTTATAAGCAGCTATTTGTCGTATAAATTACGGCTTTATTTTTACATAGCTTTACGTATGATTTAACAGGAGCGCAGCTCCAGAAAGGATTATTATGTCTTTTGAGTACATTATTGAAAAAGATAACTCTACAAAAAAATTAAGCACAGAAGAAGAATCAATTCTTATAAAAAAGATTTCATCAAAATTTTCAGCACTAAATTCAGAACGCGCACATAACCTCGAGATGGCATCCAATCTGGCAAATGAAATCTTTTTTAAAAACGATTTCAAATCTATTTCGGATAAATCTCAAAAATGGAAAGCAAAAGTCAAAATGTGCAAAACATTTATGTTTTACCAAACGCTCAAAGCCTTTATCTGGAGAAATACTTATGCAAATGTTAATTCTATGTTTGACGTGTCGGGAGAAAATCACGACTCAAATAACGCCTCAAACAAACAAAAAGCAATGCTGGTTGACATTCTTGAAAAAATGGGTTATCAGAGAACCTGCGACCAGATTATCGATCACGCTTTACTTTATGGTGAATTAATCTCTTTTACTGCTTGGAAAAAGAACTATGAAGAATACAGAAGACCTATAGATTTCTTTAAAAATTTGTTCTCTTCCGATGTACAGAAACTTCCGCTTATTCTTGATGCAATTGCAAAAGGTAAAAATTTCTGGGTTGATACAAAGAAAATCTACGACAATCCATACATTTATCCGGTAGATCCTGCCGATTTAGTTTTTGACACATCACAGAAAGACAATTGGGACAGCTGTCCTAAAATTTACAGAACTTACAAGACTCCTTCAGAAATTATTAATAACAAGTATTACTCTTTTTCAGAAGAAGAAATTGAAGAGATAAAAAAACTTGTCAATGATAACAGTTCTAAATATTTAAAAACTCAGGATCAAATTGTTAAAGGCTCTACTGTAGAAGTACTTGAGCACTGGGGAGATTTAAAACTCTCTGACGGTACGCTGCTTAAAAATTGGCATGCCGTCGTTATTGGGCGAAAATATCTGGCACTTTTCGGTAAAAATGAAGGGATTATAAATCCTTTCTCATACGGGGCATTTATAGTTGACCCTGAAACTAAGCGAGGTATTAGCCCACTATATTCTGTTTTATCGCTTGCTCATTTTCAGGAAGAGCTTTTGAATAGAACGTGCAACCTTCAAGCCTTAAGCGAAAATCCTCCGCTTCTTGCTCCAGAAGGTTTCTTTGATGAAGATGAAATTAACCTGTATCCTGGGAAAATTATTGAATACGGAGATAACCTTTCACCAGCCGCAGCATTTCAACAGTTTACGTTTAACCCGGGAGTTTTCCTTCAGGATATATCTTTCTTAAATGACTTAATGGCAGAAGTTTCAGGTATTTTCCCTAACATGGTGGGGGCAGTGGAAACAACTTCATCCAAAACAGCCACTGAAATTAATACTAAAACACAAGGTCAGATGACAAGACTTTCTATGATTGTTGATACTATTAACCAGGATTTGATTATTCCAAATGTAGAAAAGGTTGCAAAGCTCTGCGCCGATTTCAAATCAGGAGTTGAAACAATATTTGTAAACCACGAAAACCAGCAGGAAGTCATTGAAATTGATGACTTTACGCGTCAAGGTGAATATAAATATATGTACGCAGATTCGTCTATGACAACACAAAAATCTGAACAAGCTGATTTAGTTGTACAAGCTATAGAAAAATTTGCTTCACTAATCCCCCTTAATCTGCAAGAAATATTTGTCTGGTATTTTGAACAAAAAGGTGTAGATAATCCGGAACGATTCCTTGGAGGTGTAGGGGTAAATGAAGATAATAATGGGAACTCTCTGCCTTTACAAGCTGTGACTAATGAAGCTGCTAATGCTGTGACGAAAAACTTAAATCCAATGCAAAATGAAAATGAGGTTATTAAAGAGCTCATACCTATGATACTGGAATTAGGTACAAAAAATAATAAAAAAGACGGATTATCTGAACTTATAGCTGCTATGAAACAGAAAAGGAAAAGCAATGAAATTAAAAAATTACATAAACAGGCATAACAAAACAAGCAGAAAATATACCATATGTAATAAAAATAATGGTTTTTGGGAAAGCAATGATAACAGGGGCATATACGCAGACGAACAGGAAGAAGGTTCCAGCAATAATGGCGGCTCGGAATGTGTTGGTTCTTATCCGGTCGGTGGATATACTAGAGCTGATGGTACAGAAGTAGACAGTTACGTACGAACTTGCGGAGCCGCTCATGCCGGAGCGGCTGATAATAGCCCCCAAGATAAGAAAAGTTTAAATTATAATTCAGACCCAGAGGAAAATGATTGGGATTCAGTAAATACTGATGAATTAGACGAATATATTGAAACAGAAATGATTGAAGAATATCATAAAAACAAATCTCTATATACAGGTTATATAGCAAAATCTCAGTTAGCAGAAGAAATTAATAATAAATTAAAAGAAGTATCGCAAACTTACAGAAATTATGACCGACTTACAACAGATGAAAAATTACAAAAATTTGTTACAAAAAATTTAGGCTTTCCTAATTATATACCAATGCAAGATTATTATAAAATTTCTTTAGATTTAGTTGATCAACCAGAAAAACTTAAAAACAATTCAAGAAATCATTTTTATAAACTTACAAATTTACCTAGCAATATTAATAAAAATGATATTTATGAAAAAGTGGCATCATCCTTAAAACTTGATACATCAAGACTTGAAAATAAAAAAATAATCGAAAACACAACTGTTGTTATTCCTCAACCAGATTCTCCGTTGGTCCAAATGGTTAAACAATCTAAAGTTACAAAAGAATAAATAAATAAATAAATATTACGAAATTTTATCTCACGAAAAAACTGAAATCAATACCAGTACAATATATTCTGATATAAGTAACATTTCAGAAATAAATTTATTTGGAGTACTAAAAAAAGTTGATATAAAAAACATGAAACTAAATAAAGATGGTTCTTTAACTTTTTACATAAGTGATTTTTATGATTTCGATTATATTGATACAATAGGGGGGAAAAATTATGGACACAAAATATTCAATGAGATAAATAATAAAGCTTATTATCAACAAAAAGCAAATAAGCTTAAACCTTATATGATTTATATACCCGTTACCATATCAAAAGAAGAACTTAAAAATATTATCAAAAATACCCCCTAAAAATAAATAAAAATAATAAATTATTAGCTGAAAAGTCGATACTAATGCTCCGACAAATGGTAATAAAATTACAAATAATAATGCCTGCATTAGTATGGATATGGTAAAAAAAAATTTATAATACTTATTATGCAATAAGAAATTAGACTTGACAAATATATCTTTTTGATAAACATACTCTAAAATAATTGTTATAAAAAAGATTAGTAACAGTAATGGGAATAAAATATATATTATTGTCTGAGCAAAAACAACAATTGAAATCGGCAAGAGCACAAATATTTTTTAGATGAGAAGGCCAATTGTAAATATTATGTATAAATTTTATCATTACTAACTCCTTTCATTTTCAAGTTTACTATACTTGAGGTGCTAGTGGTGCACTTACTTTTTGAATGAGGAATATATTTATTATAACAACAAATAAATATATATTAAAATTTGCATTTCGTATAGTCAATAATAATGCAGACAAACAACAAAAAGGAGTTTTTTTTAATCCATATATTTTATATATTCCTATAAAAATTCCTGCATATAAATTAAATAAATTGATAGATAAAACCATATATAAAAACTATCAAAAAGAGACAAAAACATAACAAACCTGCTAAGAAAATAATATTATATAACTTATTATATAAAAGAATTTTTGAAGTTATCTTTGGATGTTTATGCGTAAAAGCAAAGACCAGAAGGTTTATACATTCTATAATAAAAGAACTAATATGCCATATGCCATTCCGGCACCATCAGGTGCATCTGCATAATCAACAGAACTGGCATCTACAAACATAATAACCATTAACAAAATGCAACATAATGACCACAATACAGCAATGTGCATTGCATGGTATTTTTTGAGACCAGTAATCCAGTTATAAATTTTTTGTAATAATTTCAACATAATATTTTTTCTATAATATATTATTTTATTTTTTTATCCATAGGCTAATTGGCTTATGAAACATATTGTAACATACATAAAAAAAACAGAAAGGACGTTTTATGGAAGAAATTCAAGAAAAAGATACTCTGACTGAGCCGGTTTCCGACAACTCTTCAGATGTATCACAGCAGCAGGAAGGACAAGCTGAAAATGCCCCTTCAGAACTCATTTTAGGTAAATTCAAGTCCGTCGATGAGCTCATGAAAGCTTATGAGAAACTTGAGAAATTTCAAGGTTTACAATCACATGAACTCGGAAAACTCAGACAAAATTCCAGTATGCTTGATAACATCACAAAAGCTTGGACGGAAAGAGATAAAATCTTTAACGCTAAAGAAGCAATTGAAGCAGCAGCGAATAAATACAACACCCCGGAGTATTTTCAAGACCCGATGTTTCGAGAAATTTACAAAGAAGCTTACAAAGCCCTTGGAGCAAATCTTGATGCAGATAAGTTTGTCAGTCTAATTGAGAACTATGTAACATCACGAATTTATGCACTTGAAAAAACAAAGTCCGCGCAGAATGAAACTGAAAAAGCAATAGGCTCTATGAGCTTTTTACAAAACAAAACTAATTCAATAACACCACCGAGGAAAAGACTTGATGAGATGACACCTAAAGAAGTTGATGACCTTCTTGAACGTCTGATATAGTGTGCTACGCACGGAAATATCACAAAAAGGAGAAATTTATGACTACAACAAAACAGATGATTGTAAACGCGTTTACTAAAGCTTTCAACAAACATTTTTACAACGAGCTTGTTATTGGTAAGCTCGCACACTCAGAAATGAAAGACCACATCAACAAAGGTGACGAAGTCGATGTCACAATGCCTGGTCTTGTTACATTATTCGACTATGACGGAGGAGATCTTCCTACTGCCGAAGCAGCAACTGTTTCTACCTGTAAAGTTAAAATAGATAGAGGCAAAGCATTCCACTTTGAATTATCAGAAATGGAAGAACAAATGATGCAGCGTTCAAGTGATAATCCTGAATCACAGGTTGAACTTGCTAAAGACTACACTAATGATGCGATTAAACAATTTGCAGCTGCTGTAGATGCTTCTTACGCTAATCTTTATACAAGAGCCGGACATTATCTGGATAATAGCGGAGAGGCAATCACCCTTAGTGCAGAAAATGCAAAAGATATTCTCGCATACATGCAGGCTAAATTTCAGCGTGGCGATGGTAAAGGTCATACAAACTGGCTTGACGGCTCGATGGTATGCGTTATTCCGCCGGAATACCAGTTCTACTTAGGCAAGATGGATGAACTTAAATATACAGAGACAGGCAAAGAAGAGATTAAAAAAGGCTATATAGGAACTCTTTGCGGATGGGAAATACTTGTTTCTAATAATATTGCACAACCGGAAGACGGTGTATTTTATCCTTTATTCGGTGTAAAAGGCAAAACTCTTGCAGGAGGTATTTCTTCTGATTTAAATACTACTTACTACACTCCGGAAAAGAACTTCAACACTTGCTATAAAGGTTATGGTTTATATGGAGTTGGTGCTCCAAGAGCAGATTATTTAGGAACTGTAAAAGTTGCTGCTAAGCTTTCTATAGCATAATTTTTTTACATTATAAAAATTGAAAGGAAAATTTATGACAAGAGATATCATTGATGTTCAATACCCGACACTTGATCATACAGAATCAATTGCAAATATCGGAATTACAAAAACTACAGTTACACAAGCCAATGGGATTACAATTGCTGATGCTTTCTCCAACAAGAACAATTCTTTATTTATAGTGATTGAAAATACTGCTACAAGCTCATTGCTTACTGTAAAAGCAGGTGATGCATATCCTAATTCAATGCTTGGCGATATTGTTATTGAACTGCCGGCAGGTGTATCTGCTATACAGCTTCAAGATTTGTCACGTTTCGAAAAGGCAGATGGCTCTATTGATTTAGACTTTGCAGAAGGCTTTAAAGGAAACATTTACGCAATTGCTAAATGGGCTGGCGTAAGGGAAGCTGCATAACAACATTCAAGCAGGGGAAAATCCCCTGCTTTTTATTCAGAAAGGATACTTATGTATAAGATTAAATTTATACCAACAGGCCATGTATTTATACTGCCGGAAAATGAAGCTGAAAGATTAAAAAAACAAAACCCGAATGAATACCTTATCTTAGAGAAAAATGGGAAGAAATACAAAGATAAAATCGAAGCATTAAAAAATAACAATCATGAAAAATTTATCTTATCAAAAGTATTAGATAAATAGGAGGTAAACAATGAAAAGTTTACAAGATTTTCTTGATGCTCTGGGGAAAAGAGAATCCGGAGGCTGTTATAAAGCATTCAATAAATATGGATATGCAGGGAAATACCAGATGGGAGAAGCTGCACTTATTGATGCTGGATATTATAAAAAGAATACTAACTATAACAATGATTGGAGCGGAACTTTTAACGGAAAAGACGGTGTTTATTCTATACAAGATTTTCTTAACAATCCAGCTGCACAAGAAAATGCACAGATAGCATTTAAAAAACGTCAATGGCTTTACCTTAAAGCTGTTGGCGCACATTTATATACAGGAAAAATAATTAACGGATATACAATTACCCAATCAGGACTTCTTGCCGGAGCACATCTTAAAGGTGCAGGTGGAGTAATTGAATACCTCAAGTCTGATGGATTAAAAAATCCTAAAGATGCATTTGGAACCTCTGTAGAAAGCTATATTAAAAACTTTGCAGGATATGATGTATCCTATATTTGTAAATAAAGGAGATTTTATGACAATTACGTTATTAGATTTATATAACACGGCTGCTACTCAGGAATGGTCAATGTATGATAATGATGCAGCTTCAAAAGAAGAGTTTGAGAAATCTCTGGTTCTTTCGCTAAATAAAGCAGTATCAGAAATTCTATATTCTTACCCGTTTAGTTTTAGAGAACGTACGCACGTAATTATTACAGTACCTAATATAAAATCATACGCTATTCCATGCGGACTTATTAAAAGAGATGAAACAGGTAATTATTGTGTTAGAATAAATTCAAAACAACTTTGCTTTACAAAAGACATTCCTGAAGAAACTTTCGGAATACCGGAAAAATTCTATATACGAGGGGATAAAATAAATTTTTCACCTACTCCTAAAGAAAAATGCATTATAACAATTGAATACATTACTCTTGCTATTGGAGAAAATATAAAAGGAGAAGAAATTTATAGTCTTAAGGAAGATACTGATTCTATAATAGTTCCTCCACACCTTGAGGAACTTGTCAAAAATGCTATTATTTCAAGAACTATGTTGAACTCTATAGCATCAGAGGGCGATGAGAATTATTCAGCCTACAAAAAACAGTCAGAAACTGCATACAGATTGTTAATTAAGTACTCAAAGGGGGTGGGGCTGGATAAAGCGGTAACAATTTAGACACAATAAAAAGCCCTCAAATGGTAAAGCAGTTTTAAAACGGTTTTACACAAGGGCTGAAACTTTCTAAGATGTAAGATTATATAATATAAGAGAGTAATATTTTTTTACTTTTTAAATTTGGTTATAACTATGCGATGAAGTTGTTGCCAAACCTGTTAGCTCCATAGAAGAAAGATTCCTGCATTACCTGCTGCAAGTTTCTTTTTCTTACGATTTTATTGCCGACTTTTGTATTGGCAATATCTTCAACTGATTTTGCGTAGCAAGATGTAACAAGAGAATGAAGATATTTAACAACTGTTGTTTCTTCTTCCGCTTTTTCCGGAGCAACTGTTTCTACTGCATCATATTCATTAAAGAAGTTATTGATTGATTTGATTTCTTCATTTGAAATTGTTTCTGTAGTGAATAACATCTTTGCTCTTTCCTCTCTTATTATCTCTTATGTATATATAAAGTATCTAACTTTTAAAAAATTGCCTTTTGGGGGGCATTATATTAAGAAATGTAAAGTTCTATAAAAAAAACACTGATTTTTGTAATAATGCTTCATCAAAAAGTACAGAAAGGACAAAATAATGCAAAGAACCGCATTAATATGCAACAATTTTTCTGGAATAAACAGAAGTAGTTCTGTTTACTCTTCATCAGTAATCACGGCATCGGATATGCAAAATGTAGAGCTCTTCGCAACAGAGGTTAATTCCGGTGTCGGGATTCGTACATCTAAAGGAAATGTAAGCGTTTGCAGCTTAATACCTGAAGATGAAAATGTTATTAATATATTTGAAAGTATACAAAAGGGGGTGACCCATTTTTTTGTTCATACAGAAAATAATTCTGAGGGGAAAATATATCTTTTTTCACCTTCCGGAGGGACTCTTGAGCTTAAAGTTTCAGGACTCAGTCTGACATCTGTTTCATCAGCGACAGATGTTTCACAGGGTTGGTCAGATTTATGGGTATTTTCAAATTCTGAAGAAATACTTAGTATTGAACTCGGGAACTTTAATGATGAAGGTGAACTTGAAGAAGTCAAAATGATGGAGTTGAAAGATGCCGATGAGAGAGATGTCAAAGGGTTAGGAGTTGTTATTTTTGCAGGAAGATTATGGATATTTGACGGACAGGTTTTATGGTATTCCGTACAGGAGAACATTTATGATTTTTCTACTTCAAATGCTGAAATAACAACATCTGCAGGATATATAGAATTTGTTAAAAATATAACCGCTATTTATCCTTATTTAGGTACACTGGCAGTCTTTCACAATAACTCTTCCTGCTTGATTTCTAGAGATGAAGATGATTTTTCGTTCTATAAGACGTTAGATTTCCCCGGCGGGTGTGCCTCTTATAACTCTGTAGTCTTTCATGGGACTGAACTATATTTTTATGACGATACAAAAAAGGGAGTATTTTCTTTTAAGCAGGTTATTAATGGAGATAGAACTCTGGGAAATAATATCGCTCTTGATATTCAGGACGAATTATTTAAAATCAAAACATCTATAATACACTCCATAAAAACTTTATCAGTGGTGACTTCTGATAGGAATGAAGTCTGGTTTTTAATTCCAGATGGAAATGAAACAAATTCTTTAATAATGATCTATGATTACATTCGGAAATGCTGGGTTAAGCGTAAATCTCAAAAAATAAATTGTTTTGCAACAATTGGCGGAGTTTTATATTCTGCCGGTAAAAAAATTTACGAAGAATATAATTCTACGAGTTTTGACGGTGAATTTATAGAAGCATTTTATAAGTGTACCCCGCTTAATCTCGGGAATGAAAATTCTATAAAAATATTATCATTCCCCCCAAAAGTCACGTTGGATATGTATTACAGCAACAGCTTCTATATTGAATACACCAAAAATTATGATTCGATGAGTTCTAAAACACGTTATGTAAAAGCTAAAAGTTTAAAAAATTCTCTGTATTTTGATATCGGCAGATGGGATTTAAGTTACTTTCCGCGCAAAGATATCAGTGCAATAAAAAGCCTGCCGGCATCATTCTTTAGAACCCTGCAAATAACATTATTAACTAAGAACCCCGGCGATGATTTCTGTATAAGAAACATTGAATTCGGGAAAATTAAAGTAAAAACTGTATAAGTAATTTATGAAAGGATTACAGCATGGGAAAACAATCACAGAATTCGACTAGCACAACCAGTAAAATTTATGGAAACACAACAACTAATAATCCATACGCATCAGCTACAACAAATAATTCGGGAACAACAGCAAATTTTCAGCCCGGAACAGCATTAGATTCAATTTATAATTTTGTTAATAAAAACATGGATTCGCTTCTGGATGAATATCTAAATCCAAATTTAAACTCAACAACTAATCAGGCAAAGCTTAATGCATACACTAATAAACTTAATAGTGAAACATATAAAAATCTTGAAAACAATATTATAAATCCACTTTCTAACAGAAATATGGTTCGATCATCACAGGCTACTGATTTATATAAAAATTTATCAGACCAGAATGCAAGCTCTCTTTCTTCATACATAAATGATTTGCTCGCAGACTCTCAAGAGAATACCGCATCTATGATGAATAACCTTCTTGCTGCATATATGCAGGGTTATAATGTAATCTCTGACATGCAAAATCAATCATTACAGACAAGTGCTGGGAATGGAACAACAACGACAAATTCTTCTTCTAACTCCAATGGTTTAGGGATGTCAACTGATTCTGCCGGAAAAATTGTAAGTATACTGGAAAAAGTCTTAAGTATGTATTCCGGAACATCAATGTGATGAGGTGAGCATTTTGAATAAAGATTTTTTATACAAATATGCACCTGCAATACTGATGTGTATTGCACTCATTTTACAATATAACCTCTTTGTAACGCCAGAAAAACTTGAACAAACCCATAGAGAAATATTAACAGAGGTATCACAGGTTTATATTACAAAATCGGAGTTTGGCAATATGAAAGAACAGATTATTGATATAAATAAAAAGCTGGATAAAATTTATGACACTTTAATTAACGAAAGGAGCTCAGATGGCATTAACTGAAATTGAATACGGCTCTCTTGCCTCGTCTGAAATTATGAATAATAACTTTCAATACCTTGATAACAGAATAAGCAGCGTATCTGAAACTGTTTCGACCAATCAGGCAGGAGTAAATTCCAATATTGCAAGTATAAATAGCACACTTACTTCTATGAGTGAAGAAATCGACGCCGATATAGAAGAAATTAATAAAAGCCTTGAAGAAACTATTGCAAAATTTTCTGAAAACGGAATATTCACAACGACTTACGTAAATGGAACATCGTGGTACAGAGAATATTTTTCAGATGAGAAAAAAGAAACAAGAGTTTGGTTAGAGCAGGGCGGACTTTGCGCCTCTAGAGGTACTGCAACTTTCATTAAAGCATTTAGAGACGCAAATTACTCACTTACACTTGGGACACACAACTGCAACTATGAACACGGCGGCATTTCCTCCAAAACAGCCGGCAATTTTACGCACTATGACGGCAAGGGTTGGAGCTATACTGTTGAATGGTATGCTTGCGGCATTTAATTTTAGGAGGATAAAATGGCATTTAATATTGATGAAAACGGGAATATAACTCTGATTCAGGGCGATAGCGGAAGCTTAGTTATTAATGGTCTAAAAACTGATAAAAATTACACTGTTTTTTTTGCAATTCAAGACTCAAATCGTAAACCTGTCGGAAATGAATTACAAGTTAACACAAATAAGGCATCGTCTATTGTTTTTGAGCTCACAGGTGATTTTACCGATTTATTAACAGTACCCCAAAATGCAAGTTGTGAAATTTACTATTATGGAATTAAATTGTGTTCGGATAGCACATTTGAGGATACATTATTAATTGGTAATGGAGATATCGGCAGTCTTAATACAATTACTGTTTTTCCAAAGAAAGTTGAAGGTGCATAATGGTTGATATTAATAAGAATACCCGTTGTCTTACAATCAATGTTTCCTCTGGTTCTAATAAACAAAACAGCACACAAGCAGACTGCGATGCAATTTCATACTATAGTGAACTTTCAAGACAGTGGGCAGTAAAACTTGATGGAACAGTTGATGGGACTGAAAATAGTGCAAAATATTACGCACAATTAGCAAATTCTCTTGCAATTGATGCGGAAGAGGCAAAAGACAGCATTCTGGATGATACAGGTTTTATTGCGATATCAGCGGATTTAACAGGTGCTAATAACATCGGAACCTGTGCTGATAATATTAGCTGCATACAGGATGCCGCTTCAAATGCACAAATTGCAGAAGCTAAAGCCATAATTGCAGCTGAACAGGCGGCTCTGGCACAGGAATCAGCAACAGAAGTTAATAATGTATTAGCTAACTCTGCAAATACAGATTTTTCTAATATTACAGACAATGCAAAAACTGTTATAAAAGAAAATGGAGGAGTCTGGGGGTTTATACAGGGAGATATTTCAGTACAAACAGACTTAAGCGAAACTTTTGAAACAAAAGCCGATGTTGACTTAAGTAACTGTACAAAACCGTATATCACAGAAACATATTGCAGCGGTGCTTCCTGGTATAGAATTTGGTCTGATGGCTGGATTGAACAAGGCGGGCAGGTTGGGGTTGCAAATGGAAGTGGAGGTACGACCATTGCTTTGATAAAAAACTATTCTGATGCTAATTACTGCCTGCAAGTAACTAGCATCGCTACCAGTATAACATGGGTGCAGATGGCAGATGCACATATAGTTAACAAAACAAATTCAAGTTTTCGAGTTATTGCAAACTTAAATAATAACTCGGCAAATTGGTATACATGCGGATATTAAAATTTTGAATTAAGGAGAGGATAAAATGTCATACAAATTAGAACAACCATATACTGATATTGAAAAAGCAGATTTTATTGTTGAATATAATCACAAGAAAAATCTCAAAATAGTTGAAAATAATAATACAATTTTTGCACTTGAAGCAAATGAAATAATGGGTACTGATGGTAAGCCGATCATCAACCCTAATTATGAAACAGAACTTGCACAAAAAGAAGCTGAACGCATTAGTAAGTTAACCTGTACAAAGAGAAATTTTGCTCTTATGCTTCAAAAGCTCGGCGTCAGCTACAGTCAGTTAAAAGAAATTATTGCTACTAATGAGCAGGCCCAACTTGAGTGGGATTTATGCGTAGAGTTAGAACGTTCAAATCCTCTTCTTGACACTATGGCTGCAGAATTGAACATAACTCCTGAAACATTAGATAAAATGTTCAAATACGTTAATGGAGAACTTGAAGTATTTCCGGAGGCTCAACACAATGCTTGAGTATTACACTAACCAGAACGCCGGAATTTTTTTTGATGATAATCCCCATGTTTGTATAAGATACTACATTCCATCAATGACAGAAGAAGAACGAAAGTCAATTGAGAAGTATCCGTTTATTAATAAAAAAAATCTACAGGTTAGGTTATGTGATTACCAAAAAGATAAAACGTACAATTTTGGAATACCCAAAGGGTACTGCTATGACGGGGCTTCTATACCCCGTCTTTTTTGGCGTGTTATAGGCTCAAATACGGACAACCGTTTCTTGATTCCTGCACTTGTTCACGATGTTTTATGTGAAAATCACAACTATGTAGACAATGACAGAAATTTTTCTACAGAAGTCTTTAATGCACTTTTAGAAGCAAGTGAAGTTAACGCTTTTAAAAGATTTTGCATGAAAAAATCAGTAAATTGTTATCAGAGGTTTTGCAAATGGTAAAATACAAGTTATTAGATAAACAGCGGGAATTTATCGAAATTCCTCATTCAAATTCACTTGATGTAGCGATTTATCAGGGAGGATATGGATCTGGAAAAACCTGGTGCGGCTCACTATTAGGAATTTTGCTTGCAAAAAAATATCCAGGCTGCCGCGGTCTTGTCGGAGCAAAAGAGTATGAATTGGTCAGGAAAACGACTCTGGTTTCTTATCTCGACCATTTAGAAAATCTCGGCTATATTATGGATAAAGATTATACCTACAATAAAGTAGATAAAATTATCAAATTTTCTAACGGCTCCGAAATACTTTTTTCAGCCCTTGAAGATCCTGAGAAGTTTAAATCATTGAATTTACACTGGGCTGAAATTGAAGAAGCCTCGCAGATTACAGATTCCTCTTTTAAACAGTTAATAGGACGTCTAAGAAATACTTACAGAGGCAAGAACTGGGTAGATTTCCGTTACCGTCTTTTTGGCCACACTAACCCGCAGGCCGACAAAGGCTGGATATGGCAGCGATTTGTAGAGCATTCAAAAGAAAATTACAGGCTGATAATTGCACCAACTACTAACAATATTTATTTACCCCCGCATTTTATACAGTCTATGAAAGACAGCTTTGATGAAGAGTATTATAGAATTAATGTACTCGGAGAATTTGGAGACTATTCATCAGGGCTTGTTGTAAAAGGTTTCAGCGAGAAAAATAAATTAAATCTGAAATATAATCCGAATTTACCTCTGCATCTTACCTGCGATTTTAACGTAGATCCGATGTGCTGGGCACTCGCGCATAAAGATGAAGAAAATGTATATTTCTTTGATGAGATTGTTTTGGAAAACACATCCACACAGCAATGTATTGAAGAGTTTATAAGAAGATTTCCTAAACACAAATCAGAAATAATAATTAACGGTGACGCATCAGGTGATAATAGAAGTACTCAGAGCGAGTATACAAATTACGTTATTATTAAAAACGCCTTGAAAAAATACGGTTATGAAAACGTGAAATTCAAACTGAGAGATTACAATCCTCCAATTTTGAACAGAATTTCTGCATTTAATGCCAGAGTAAAAAACTCAAACGGAGAATGTCATCTCTTTATCGACCCTAGAAAATGCAAATGGATTTTGTATAATATTTATAATCTTTCCTTTAAAGAAGGAACAAGTATAGTAGATGTACCAACACATACACAGATAAAATCAAACAGGGATTTCAAGTTTCTTGAGCATCCATTTGATGCAATAAGTTATCTTGTTGAATATTACTGGAGATTAAGAGGGTAGCAAAATTATTATTTTCTGGTTTTATAATACTAAGGAGTTTTTCAATGAACGTAAAACCTTGTAATGTATCACAAGAACAAAGACGGATTATTAATCAAAATATATTCCGAAGTGAATGTGAAAAATTCTTTGGCAAAATTAATAGATATTCGCTAAAAAGTAATATATTTCTTTTTGGAAAGCTCGTTGATTCTAATGGCAAGAAAGGGTTAAATGAATACTAGGTTAATCTAATACACCAAGGTATAAAAACACTGCTTGCAAAAAATCAGAAAGCAGAAACAATTAATCTTATCAATGTAATGTATTCAACTATAATTAAAAGGATTACGCCTGATAGTATAATCTCTGGCAGCGTTAAACCGGAAACCTACAGACAAATAATTGATGACAGTATAAAAATGTACAGAGATTATCCGCTCTCAGAAGGAATTGACTACCGGCATATCCTCGGCAGACTTGTTTCGTTAAAAGACATGAGCCTTTGCGTAGAAAAGAAGATGTCTCGCATTCCGGAACAGCTTTCTCCTGTAGCTTGGACGATAAATGAACAATTAGAAATGGTACACCTTCTGGATATAATTTCTTCAAATTATAAAAAAGTCAGCTCTGATTTTAAAATTTATCCTGATGCTGCAAATCATATAGACCATAGAGAAATTCTTAATAAAGATGAAGTAAAAAACAATTACCACAAAAGTATTTTAAAACTATTATGGATGCTGCGAAACAGTTCAAAAAAATTATTAGGAAATGTCGCGAACTTTGACGAGATTAAACACAGTATAGAACTTGCAGAATATTATTTTAATAAAATTCCGTTCAAAGATGCTCTCAAAATGCCTAAACTATGGCAAGTTGTTTCTGAATTCAAAAAAATCAGCAATACTTTAAAGAAAAAAGTCTAATCCAAAGGGATTGGCACAAGTCTTGAATAAAACTTATACTCATTATAACTTGCAGGGAGCTGGTTCCAATACCGGTATATAGTTAGCCCCCTTGCAGTGAGTTTCTCTACAAGTTTATCAGCCTCCTCAATAGTTGATGCCAAATAAGGATAACAAAATGGGATTGCCTCCTCAGAAATATCAAAACTTAATTGGTTTGTGTCCGCATAAATATTATGATATTTATCAAAAATCTTTCTTTTTATTTCATGATTGCCGGTAACTTTATGCGGGGAATAAATAGATGCAAAACCTTTAGGCTCTGCATAATAGGCATGAGCATTGTCAACTATCAGCTTTGGATAAGTTTTAACAAGCTTGTCAACATTTCCATCGCATATTCCAAAATAATTAGGATACAAAATAAAACTTTCTAACGGAAAATCCCGTACAGGCATAAAATTGTCATCAATATGATAAAATAAAGGTTTTGCGCCCTCTGCAAAAACAGCATGACGAATTACATCACACAAATAATAAGGAATATAAATTTCCTGTACTCCATTATTTTTTATAATATACCTTAGCGCATCCCGCGCAAACTTAAAATCATTTTTCATAACTAATCAAAAAGGCGCGAGGTCTAAAGACCTCGCGCCTTTTGTATATAACTACTATTTGCCTAATTGGCTCATAACTTCATCTGCGAAGTTATCATTTCTTTTTTCAAGACCTTCGCCAAGAACGTATCTATCAAATTTAACAATGTTAAATTTACCGCTGATTAACTGTTCAATAGTTTGTTCAGGGTTTTTAACAAAAGGCTGTTCAACTAAACATCTTTGAGCCATTAATTTGTTAACTCTTCCTTCAACAATCTTAGCTCTGATTTGTTCAGGTTTCTTAGCCAAATCTTCTTTACCCATTTCGATTCTTGTTTCTTCTTCGATTACAGAAGCTGGAATATCTTTTCTTGAAACGAATTCAGGGGCAGAAGATGCGATATGTAAGCAAATATCTTTTGCAAGAACTTCATCTTTAGCATCAGTTTCAAGTAAAACACCAATTTTACCGTTGTGAATATAAGTAGCAACATTGCCTTCGTATCTTACAAATCTTCTAATAGTAATTTTTTCACCGATAGAAGCAATTTTTTCTTTGATTACATCTGCAACAGGCTTGCCTGATTTTGGGCAAACAGTTGCCAGTAAAGCATCCACGTCAACAGGATTTGCTTCTGCTACGAGTTGAGCTAAACCATTTGTTAATTCAATAAATTCAGCATTTTTAGCAACGAAGTCTGTTTCGCAGTTAACTTCAATCATAGCACCGCAAGAATCAGAAACGAAAGAACCAACTCTTCCTTCTGCAGCAATTCTGCCCATTTTCTTATCAGCAGAAGCCATACCTTTTTGGCGTAAAACTTCCATTGCCTTTTCCATATCACCATCAACTTCAACAAGAGCTTTTTTAGCATCCATCATGCCAGCGCCTGTTTTATCACGGAGTTCTTTTACCATTGTAGCTGTAATATTCATTTTATAATTCTCCTTCTTGGGGTAAATAAGAGGGAGAATTCCCTCTTATTACCTTTAAGTTAATTTAGTAACTATACTGTAGCTGCTTCTTCAACACCGGCATCAGCTGCTGTTACAGCTTCAACTTTGCCTTTTGAATTAGCATTGTTTTCTCTTAACTGTTTACCTTCTAAAACAGCATCAGCTAATTTAGAAGTAATAAGCTTAATTGAACGGATTGCATCATCATTACCAGGGATAATGTAGTTTATGCCTTCCGGATTAGCATTTGTATCAGCTAAACAGATAACAGGTATATTTAATTTGTTAGCTTCTTTAATAGCAATATCTTCTTTTGCCTGGTCTACTACGAATATAATATCAGGTAAACCGCGCATTTCTTTGATACCGCCGAGAGTTTTGCTCAATTTTGAAAGCTGTCTGTTTAATTGAGCCTGTTCTTTTTTAGGTAATTTTTCAATATGTCCGGAAGCAATAAATTCTTCCATTTCTCTAAGTTTGTTAACTCTTCCTCTGATAGTTTCAAAGTTAGTTAACATACCGCCTAACCATCTTCTGTTAATATAATAAGCACCGGCACGGTTAGCTTCTTCAGCAACTACTTCTGCTGCCTGTTTTTTAGTACCTACAAAAAGGACATTTCTTCCTTTTGCTGCATATTCTCTAACTGCATCATAAGCTGCGTCTAATAGTTCGGTAGTTTTTCTCAAATCAAGAATATAAATACCGTTTCTTGCACCGTAAATATACGGTTTCATTTTTGGATTCCAGTGCTGAGTCTGGTGTCCAAAGTGTACGCCTGCTTCTAAAAGTTCAATAAGTGATGCTACTGACATCTTTTGTCTCCTTTGTTTTTTTAACTTGTTTTACTACGGGCTGCACTGTTTCATTTAACGATTGTTAAACTAGAGCAGAGTCTATCAAACTAGTGTAACCACTAAAATCGTAGTATAAACATGTTTTCAAGGCAAGTTTATATTAAGTCAATCATCTTTTCTGTAACAATAAAATCCTTAACAGGGATTTGAAACGGCTTTTTTATATCAGGAGTTGAGGTCTTTAATTGAATATCTGTAGGGATAATAGAATAATTATCATATAGGAAAACCTTTCCATCCGGGGTAATCATCTTAAGGTAACGCATATTTGCAGCAGAAAGTTTTTCATATACTTTTATCCGGTCATAATTTTGCTCTGCAATTTCTCTATCCTTATCTATGCGATTAATCATACTAAATTTTTCTGGATTTTTTGTTTTATAGAATTTTTCCATTCTGCCTGAAGTAAACATTCTGGTACTATAGTTATTTAGAATATCAACATATTGTTTAAATTCTTTTTTGGTCAGCATACCAAAATGAGCTCTAAGATTAAGCTCCTGCATAATATGTATAATAGTAGGAGTAAAGTCATTCAGACGAAATCCTTTCATTTCTTCTATACTATTATCAAGGACTCTTATTATCACATGGAGTTTTTTTGTGTTTAATAGTGGTTTAAAAGTCAAAAGCACATTAGCAGTGTCCTTAATATATTGTGTGTATCTATCACGCGCCTTTTTGTAATCTTCACTCAGAGAAGCTTCTTCCTGCTCATATTCACTTCCGACTTTTCTTATCGGACGGTACAGCTCATCCGTATTGAACTCTGAATTAACAGCCTGCACATATTGCGGACGAAACGGATTTATGGAAATATTAATCTGGTGAAAGTTCTTGTAATTTTCATCTTGCATAAGCTTTCGAACATACTCTTCTGCCGTGGCCTGTTTTTCCTTATCATTGCTCTTCCATCCATTAGTATCAAAAACCGGTTTGTACCCAAATCCATCTTTCATAACTTTTGCAATTTCTATAAAATCGTGTTTGCCTCCATTCTTATCCAACAAATAACAGTCAAGAGCATCAGCATCAAAAGAACAATCTATATACGGCTGTCCGTGATGATGTACAGGATTAACGCCCAGCCTGTTTCTAAGCTCCTTAACATCATTGCAGATTTGTAATAAATCTTCAAACGGGTATCTTTTAATAAACGGCTGGGCATTTGCATAACAGTGCAGACAGTGGTTTGTACACCCGCTTATCATATTAATAGAATGCAGGTCAGTCAATGCAAATGCAATCTGCTTTAGGGAAAGTCCTTCAAAAGTTTTTAGCCCCTGCTGTATTCCCTCAAGTTTTTCAAAATTCAAATCGCATAATTTTTTATTAAAAATCTTATTTATAAATTTTGTTCTTTGCGCGTAACGTAATGCATCACTGTGCCCTTTGAAGCTTATCGGTCTATAATTTCTAATAATTAATTCAGGATGCCCCTTTTTCAAATCCCCGAGTTTTTTAGGAGTCAATTTGGAAGAGAAATCTGCCTGTAATGAAGGTTTTGCATTACCTCTTATTTGAAGAACTTTTGCATATTGCTTAGTCAAACTTTTAAAATATCTGCCTGCAAAGTCAGTGACTCCCAGCCACGGGTCAATAATTAAGGCATCTTTATTTTTAAAATGATATTTTTTATCAGGTTTAATTTCTTTATCTGTGATAAAAGCGACTTCATGTTTTGCAAACCCTTTTCCTGCAAAAATTTTGCCTGAATAAACATTCTTCTGCCCGTTGATTCTTGCGATTAATTCTGCGAGTTTTGCTTCTTCAGCACAGTTGCCAAGTCTTCCTTGAAGGCTTTCCAAAACATACCTGTACAAATTCTTCTCATCAATTTCCATATTGTATCTTTGTGCAGCAAATTTTAAAGCATATCTCAATGACATATTTCCCCAGAATAAATCTTTAACTTTATCCTCTCCAATCATTGAAACAATTCTGCTTTCAGAAACATGCGGATATAGACTGTGCGCCTTACGTGTTATCAGGTCTGCATTTCTTATTACTTTTTGCCGGCTTTCAAATGTAATCATATTTGTGCAAAAACCTGTAAAAATTTTTCTTGATATTTACTTAATAAAACTTTACGTTCGTTTGTAAAAAATATATATGCATGATATTATCCTTGTATACGTAATCCAAACAATCACAGATTATTATAAAAGGAGAACCCTATGTTAGATTTTTTGTTTAAAAAAGAAGCAGGAAATGCTTGTGAAAATTTAAACAGCTTTTATTCTAAGTTAAGAGAAATGCATTCATTTGAGAGCATAACTGAAGAAAGAAAAGAGTATTTAAAATCTACAATGACAAGGTTCGGCTATCTTCCTTATCCGCAGATAAAAGCATTAGAAGAATTAACTGATGCAGAAGTTTTATTTGCTCTTGAATCAAAATGGGAAGCTAACGGTGTTTTTGAAAATGGAAGTTTCAGTTTCACAAAAGCCAGTGTGCTTGCCAGAAATAATGTAAAAGATTCAAGTTGGCTTCAAAAAGAAGGACACGACATTAAACTTATTAACCTTGCAGGCTTAGGCGATGGTAATAAATCCAGCGGCTGTGGAAAATTTATGGATTGGTTGAGAGAATTATTAATTCTGCCATCAGGAAATTTAAACAATAATATTTTCGGAACAACTATGTATTTAATTCCGTTCCACCCGCGTGAATTCGGCTGTGCTTATCTGCCTACAGCAAGTGCTGTGAGCCCTGCTCTTGAAGACAAAAACATTACAGAAAAAACAGGATGCGGTGCAGATGAACAGGTAAAATTATTCATACAAATGACACAGCTCGCAGGTCATCCGGTAATTTATGATATACTTCCGCAGACCGGACGTTTTTCAAAAATAGTTTTAACAAATCCTGATTGCGCAAGATGGTTTGACACTAATGCCTTAATTTCTGAATTAACTAAACATGTTGATGAAGCAGCTGCAAAACTTAAAGACAAATATTCAAAAGATGATCTGGATATTGTCAGCGGAATTTATAAAAAAGCGGTCAAGGGCGAAAGCTACGGCGATTTAACTGAACATTATCAAACTATTTTTAATGAGATTGATGAACTGTTAAAGGAAACTAAAATTTTCTTATCTAATTCTATGCTTGAAAAAAGTATTCAGGATAGATTACACAAAAAAGCAAAAATGATTATTAACAAGCTTAGCGGAAACAATCACGGCAAAAAGATTTCCGAAAATGAGATTAATAATCAGGGAGAAATAATACAAGGGCTTATTCAGGAAGGTATGTGGCCTGCTCCGGGCGGTGCGTGGTGCTCAGCAGGTGTTCCAATTTTTGATAAAATGAGCGAAGGAGCTTCATACCCTACTTTCAAACATTATAAATTTGACGGCGATGATGTTACTAAATTTGCAAACCTTGACTGTCAGACACCATATTATTTTGTATGCCTTGAAAATGGCAAGTATAATAATGATGTTATTAAATTCTTTATTGATTATATGAAAAATCTTCAGGAAGAATTTAACTTTGACGGGTTCAGAGTTGACCACATTGACCATATTGTTGATGAAGTTTCTGAAAAGGATGGTACTCCGATAAGCTACAGAGCACCTAGAAAAGTTCTTGGAATGCTCAATAGCGCAATGAAAGAAAAAATCCCGTATTTTGCAACACTTGCAGAATATATGCTCTGGGATAACTTCTATAAAGAATACCATCAGGATATGCACTTTGATTTGCTCTGGGGTAATGACATTGTTTCACAAAGCTACAAAACACCGGAAGCAATTGCAGAAGATAATTTATATTTGGCTAACTACAATTCTTCTTCAAAAAAATCAACTCCGCTTTCCATCCTGAAAACTTATAATAATCAAGATGGAGAATTTGAAGCTATCAACAGATATCCGGGTCAGTTAGGAGAACAAGGAGCATTATTCAAATGGTTTAAATACAAATTCCTACCTGGCGGACGTAATGCACAAAGACCGGTTATGTACATTGATGGAGATGAATCCTTTACAAAAACCGGTATGGAATATATTATCGGAAACGAAGTTTCAATGAAGCGTGAAAAAGATTACGATTTTTACGCAAAATTTGATGCAATTGATAGATTTGTTAAAAACTCACCTGTTATTACTGATGGAGAAGCTCATATAATCAGACAGGATGATGACGGATTCGTTGTATGGCAAATTCAGAAAGAAGGATTGAAAAATTCAATTCTTGTTGCTGCTAACTATAACTCTCCTACAGAAAAATTCTGTGTTGAAGAAAACGGAAACTCTTGGACAGAAGAAAGAGAAGGCAGAGAAGTGTTTGATAAAACTATCGAACTTTCATGCGACTATTCTATTGTTTCTGAATTTAGATTTGATGGAACTGATTATATGGAAGAAAAATTTGTTGCAGCTACAAATTCGCTTTCTTTTGGGAAACTAATGCCTGCAGAATTTAAGTTCTTCACAGTAATAAAATAAATACTACCATTACATAGCATAAAATGGGTAATACTAATTCAAACCAGAATTATATTTACCCCTGGAGTATAATTTACGATTAAGTAAACTACGATTAAGTAATATAGGGATACAACCGGATAGAAATATCCGGCTTTTCTTTGTGCTACGCACGTAGACCTATGGACGACTTGTATAGTGAGGCGACAAACTTTACGCCATTTACCCCTTTACCCCCTTTTGAATGTAAACGCTACAACCTTGTCAAAATTTACATGGAGCCAATCATAGTGCGAACTGGTATACTGGTCACAGGTCTGGTTTTCGTAAACATCATTTATTAAGCATAAAGAAGCATTAGTAAGGTTTATATAAGCCTCTCGATTACATTCTTCGCAGTCATACACCTGACCAACAATTTGATAATGATTAGTAAGAAGTACAACACGATTGCTGCTGCTAATCTCCATAAGTCTTTTAAATTCTTCTGATTTACTCATTTTTTTAATCCTATACTTGTATTACAAATACAGAATTTATCAAAATAAAAAACGAAGCAATTACCCGATTCTACAGAACCATATCGTTAAAACTCTTCGAATCATCATAATTAAACATATGGATAAATGAATAAAGCATTTTAGCAGAAAACCTTTTAGTTCCGACTTCCAGCATAGTTCTTAATGCCTCTTTATTATTCATCACCATAATATGGGTTCTATTGAATGCAAGATTATCATAAAAATTTGCCACATTAACAATTTGGCTGTACTCTGAAATATAATCGCTTGACAACCCTTTAGGATACCCTGAACCATCATTATTTTCATGATGTTCAAGCGCAACTTTGGCAATATCTTCCGGGAGCTCAAACTCTTCTCTAATCATCTTATAACCAATTACAGGATGATCTTTTACTTCATCCTCATTCATTGTAAGCATTGCCTCTGAATCAGTAAGTTCAATCTTTAACTTGCCGATATCATGCAAAAGTCCTGCTAGTATTACCTGATCAACATTTAATGTAGAGAACTCAAGCTTTTTGGCAATTAAACCTGATATTACAGCAACATTTAAAGGATGACAAAGTTCATACTCTCCTAAAAACCTTATCTTTGAGCCTTTTCCGGATTTTCCTACCTGCTTAAAAACTTCTGTTTTTAAAACGCCTACCAGAGTGTTAAGTTTAAAAAGAGCTTCTTCATAATATCCTTGAATTAACAAGTCTAGAATTCTTTTGTAGAAATACTTAATTTTTACCTGAATTTCTGTTTTAACATATGCATCTTTATTAATAACCGTTTCAAAATCTGCAGCATCAATACCTTCATAAGAAAAATTTAATAACTGAGAAGGAGTTCCATTTTCGGCCTCTACTTTACCTTCCGACTCTTCTTCGCTGCCAAATTCTTCTGTGTAAATTTTTACATAGTTTTTCAGCATTATAAGCTTTCCGGGAGTCAAAACCTCGCCGGCTTCTAATATTTTGCCCTTGTTTTCTGTATATAAATCAAACGGCAGTACTTTATAGCTGCTTAATTCTTTATTGGTTACAATTCTCATAATAAGGATTATAACACTTCTCTAGCAAATTTCATACTTTATTTATACTAAATCACCGCTTTCTTCTCGGCGTTTTTCTTTATAGCTGTATGCTGCATAAATTGTTAATCCGATTAAAAGCCAAACAATAAAGTATAAAGCAGATGTTGCTTTCGCGCTAAATTTACAATACATCAAAGCTGCACAGGTTATAATACCAAGTATCGGAAACCACGGACAGAACGGAACTTTAAAAGGTCTGGGGCGATTTGGTTCTGTTTTTCTTAAAATAAGTACCGCAATACAAATTATAATAAATGATGTAAATGTACCGAAATTACAAAGCTCTGCCGAAATATTTAAATCCATAAACAAAGCACAAACAATTACTATTAATCCGGAAATCCATGTTAGTATATGAGGAGTCTGAAATTTTTTATGGATTTTGTTTAAAGATTTAGGAAGAAAATTATCTCTGCTCATTGCAAAAAGAATTCTCGTTGTACCAAGCTGATAAATTAAAAGCACAGATGTTAATGCGCACAAGGCACCCATTGAAATCAGACCTGCATACCAGTTAATACCAATAAATCTCATTGCGTGTGCCAGCGGGGCCTGAGTATCAATGGCGTTAAGAGGCACAACACCAGTCAAAACGAGTGCTGCACATATGTACAAAATTGTACATAGAGCAAGAGTTCCCATAATTGCTACAGGCAAATCTCTTTGAGGATTTTTTGTTTCTTCCGCAGCAGTTGAAATTGCATCAAACCCGATATATGCAAAGAAGATTACAAACGCACCTGTAAAGATTCCCTCTAAACCATTAGGTGCAAAAGGTGTCCAGTTTTCAGGCTTTACGTAAAAAGAACCCACAACAATAAATGAAAGAATGATAAACATATTCACTCCTACCATAATTGTTGCAACTCTTGTCGATTCCTTAACCCCCTTAACTAACAATATTGTTAAAAGCAAAACAATTGCTATTGCAGGTACGTTTACTGCAACCGGAATATTTAAATTGAACGGCAAATGTATAAAAGGCATAACATCTTGAGGATTCCAATTATACTTATTGCAGATTTCATACATAGTTCTGTAATCATTTCTAAGCCATAACGGCCAGTTTACAATAAATGCCGGCAGTATATGCTTAAACCCTTTCATAAACTGGACAAAGTATCCTGTCCAGGCACTTGCAACAGTAATATTACCAATTGCATACTCCAGCATTAAAATCCAGCCGACCATCCAAGCCATAAATTCACCCATTGTTGCATAGGTATAAGTATACGCACTTCCTGCAACCGGTATCATAGCTGCAATTTCCGAATACGAAAGTGCTGAAAAAACACTTGCTACAGCCGCCAGAATCATTGATATAACAACTGCCGGTCCTGCTCCTGCACCATCTGCACTTCCTGCAATTGCGCTTCCGATAATTGTAAAAATACCTGTACCAACAACCGCACCTATTCCTAGGATTATTAAATCAAATACATTTAAAGTTTTTTTCAGCCCGGAATTTGAACCTTCGTCAATAAGCTCTTGAGGGCTTTTACATTTTAATAAATTATTTAATACCTGCTGTAATTTCATCTTTTCCTGCTATTTCTTTACTTTCAGCTAATATTTCTGCTTTTCTGTTCTTTTTATATCCGTAAGAAGCGTAAATAAGTGCACCCATGATAACCCAGACGATAAACAGTTCTGTTGATAAAACAGCAGCTTCGCCTTTTGCAATTACCATAGAAAATATCATCAAACCTCCGCAGCAAACAATTCCTGCAATTGGAAACCACGGACAGAATGGAACTTTGAAAGGTCTTGGGCGATCCGGATCAACCTTTCTTAAGATTAATATTGCAACACAAACTATAATAAATGATGTAAATGTACCAAAGTTACAAAGAGAAGCTGCCACATTTAAATCCAGAATTAACGTTCCGAGAATTCCTACAACACCTACAGTTATCGTAAGAACGTGAGGAGTTTGGAATTTTGGATGAATTTTCTGGAAAACACGCGGCAGGAAATTATCCCTGCTCATTGCAAAAAGAACTCTTGTTGCAGCCATATGCATTACAAGAAGCACAGAAGTAAGTCCGGCCAGAGAACCGATTGAAATCAATCCTGCAGCCCAGTTCTGATGTACTGCTGTCATTGCATAAGCCATAGGTGCTTTAAATAATCCCTCTGGAATTGCAACTCCGCTTGTTGGCTGCATACCTGTGAGTACAAGAGCAACCATAACATACACAACTGTTGTCACAACAAGAGAGCCGAGAATACCTATTGGTAAATCCTTCTGCGGATTTTTGCATTCTTCCGCAGCAGTTGCTAGAGCATCAAAGCCTATGTATGCAAAAAAGATAATAAATGCACCCATAAAGAGTCCCTCAAAACCGTTTGGAGCAAACGGAGTCCAGTTCTCAGGACGTATATAAAACATTCCGGTAAGTACAAACAAAGCAATGACCCCGAGTTTAACTGCTACCATAATTCCAGCCATCTTAGCAGAATCTTTAGTACCTTTTACAAGTATTGCAGTAGTAATTGCAATCATAATTATAGCCGGAAGATTTATACAGAAAGGAATTCCTGCAAAATGCGGAATTGCAGTATGAGCATCCAAACCGTGATTATTACATATATTTACTGCGGAACGAAAATCATTAACCAGCCATATCGGAGGGTTAACAAACCATGCCGGAAGAATACTCGAAAATCCTTTTATAAATTGTAAAAAGTGATTTGTCCATGCACAGGCAACTGCAATAAAACCGATTGCGTATTCCAGCATCAAAATCCAGCCTACAATCCACGCAGCAAATTCTCCCAGAGTGGCAAAAGTATATGTATAAGCTCCGCCGGCAACCGGTATCATTGTGGCAAATTCTGTATAGCAAAGCGCAGAAAATACACAGGCGATAGCAGCAATTACCATTGAAATAATTAGTGCCGGTCCGGCTCCCGGGCTTGACCCGTCAGCACTTCCAGCAGCTGCAATACCAACAACAGCAAATATTCCGGACCCTATAATGGCTCCTACGCCTAAAATAATTAAATCCCAAACACCTAATGTTTTTTCCAAACCGCCTTTTGCTGCACCGGCCAACGCATCATCTGGATTTTTGCGTGTTATCATTTTTCTCAGAACCTGAGAAATAGGGAAAGAAGAATTACTATTTGCCATCTATCACCTTTCTATTGACTTGTAGTTATATAAGAAACTCTTATTATCTGCACAGCAGAGGGAAGCCGAGTTTCTCACGCTGCTGAACATATAACTTAGCTACTGCTGACGCCATTGTTCTTACTCTGTTTATGAAATTGATACGTTCGTCCTTACTGATTACACCCCTTGCATCAAGAAGGTTAAAAGTATGCGAACATTTCAATACATAATCATATGCAGGCAGTACAAGCTCTGCATTTATACAATTATCGACTTCTTGCTGATATGCATCAAACAATTTAAACAATCTGTCTGCATCAGAGTATTCAAAGTTATATTTTGATTGTTCTATTTCGTTTTGGAGATAAATGTCACCATATTTTAAATTGTTATTCCACATAATATCAAAAACAGATTCTTTGTTTTGAATATACATGGCAATTCTTTCCAGACCATAAGTAATTTCCAGAGCAACAGGCTTAACTTCCAATCCTCCCACCTGCTGGAAATATGTAAACTGTGTAATCTCCATACCATCAAGCCATACTTCCCAGCCTACACCGGCTGCGCCTAAAGTCGGAGATTCCCAGTTATCTTCTACAAATCTTACATCATGTTTGGACAAATCTATTCCCATAGCTTCCAAACTCTTTAAATATAATTCCTGAGCATTGTCAGGTGATGGTTTCAAAATAACCTGATACTGAAAATAATGTCCTAATCTGTTAGGATTTTCGCCATATCTGGCATCAGTAGGACGTCTGCAAGGTTCAACCATTGCAGTAGACCATGGTTCAGGCCCGAGTGCTCTTAAAAAAGTTGCAGGGTTCATAGTTGAAGCACCTTTTTCGATATCATAAGGCTGCTGGATTATACATCCGTAATCTGACCAAAATCTTGATAAATTTAGTATTAAGTCTTGAAAATTTAACGCCATTTATATTTTTTCCATTCTTCTATTGTACTTTTTACACTTAATAAATTATACACATAAAGGGGGTTAAATGCAAAAAATTTAGACAAATAATGTTAACTTTTGTAAAAACTCATTTTCTTATTATCTAATTAATCCACTTGAAGCTTGTTACGTAATCATTACCGTTAATGTTGCCCTTAATTTCTGCAACGAATTTTCTGTATGCTTTGCTGGATAATTCAATTCCCGGAATTTTATTTATCTGCTCCAGAACTTTTGTATTCTTAGAAAGGTCTACTCCCGGTATGGCATTAAATAAAGTGTTTAATGAAAGGTTTCCTATAGGGCCAAACATTGTAGAAATTTTCTTGGAGAGCAGCCCGTATACTTCCATCTCAGCATTCGCGGTAGAAAAATTATAGTTCCCGCCAATAAACAGACTTAAATCTTCACCTTTTGTTGTGATTTCAATATTTTCTGCAACGCCGTCTTTTATGTTAATTGCACCGGAAATACTTGAAAAATCACCGGTTTTTAACGGGGTAATTATATCAATTACACTGTTTATTGAAATACTTGTTAGCCCGCCTTTAAGAAGATTACCGGCCTTTAATAAATATTCCAGAGAGCCTAATTTAGGTATCCTTCCGTCTTTTACATTAAATGTTGTTTTACCGTTAAGAGTTTTCATACAATTGTCAAAACTTTCACCGACGCAAGAAAGTTTTATATCACCTGTCAAATCTCCATACATTTGATTATTAAGGTCAAATAATGCATAGCTCAAATCGTTTGCGTTTATTTCTTTTGCCTTCAATGATATCGCAGTATGATTGTTTTCAAAATTATAGTTGAAAGAACCGTTTAAAATACCGCTTGCAATAATGAATTTAAAATTATTTACATTTAATATTTGTTTTTCACTCAAAGAGGCATTAGCTTCAAAATCTTTTGCTACAATATTTCTTAGATGTATTGTATCAGCCTTCATATTTATATCTTTTACGACGAGTGAAGATAAATCCATTCCTTCAAATGTATCAAAAGTCTGCATATTATCAACCTGAGAGAGTTTCAATTTTTCAGTTATATAATTTAAATCTAACAGTTTCGTATTCAAATCTGCTTTTTCTACATAATACGGAATAGTTAATTTATTTTTTAATACCGCATGCACTGTAATATCATTTCCCAGAACTTCACCCTTTGAAGACAGGTCAATAGTCTTATCCTTAAATTTGAAAGTGATGTTTTTCATAGTTGTATCAAGGAAAGGGATGTTTGTTTCAAAGATATGGAAATCTCCGATAAGTTTCGGATTTGAAAGTTTGCCGTTAAAACGCAGGTCAGATGTAAACTGTCCCTGTTTTATATTTGGTTTTCGGAATATTATATTAAATATTCGAGCATCAGTTGGGTTCTGGGTTTTTACATACAAATCATGAAAAACTAAATCGTCTTTATAAATATCTATTCCGCCTCTTGCTTTAAGCATATTCAATCTGGTGTATCTGCTTCCAAGAGAAGAGATTATTTTGTCATATGAAAATTCTCTTATTCTCAACAGGTTTTGTTTTAATATTTGAGCGTCAAGGTTAAGTACAATTGCATTCTCTATATCGCCAACCGTTGCTCCAAGGTGGTAAATACTTGAATCAGGAGCCATATTAACTTCGCCTTTTACATCAAAATTATCTCTTACTCCTCTTGCACGGAGAGAGTATACAATATCACCCTTAATTTTGACAGGATAAATCTGATTTTTATTAATATACTTATCGATAAAATCCTGTTTTGGCTTCGAATTAATGTATATATTGAAGTTCTGTTTATTAAAAATATCATTAACTCCTCCATCTATAAGCAGAGGCATTTCATCCACAAGCAAATTTAATTTATTAAGCTTGAGCGAATTATTTCTTATTATTAAACTGCCATTAATTACGTTAATTGGAAGAGCTGCCGGTGTATATACAATACCCGCACCGCCAAGATCTGAATAAGCATTTACTCTATTATTATTTATCCTGCATTTTAAGTTAATCTTACCCTTTTCAAATTTAACTTTCTTAAAATTCTCAGGAACTATTGAATACTTACTTAAAAAATTTAAAAGAGTCAGGTCAAAAGATTTTAAATTAACATTCCCGTTTACACGAGGTTTGTCAGAAACATTATCGGCATCCAGATTTACTTCGAAAGTGCTGTCAGAATGGACAAAGTTTCCTTTAAGGTTTGAAACTTTAAGTTTATTATTATTCAAAGAAATAATTCCGTTAGAGATTTTGAGTTTATTGTCATGTGATACACCGATAATTCTTGCATCAAAATTAACTTTATTATATTCAATCTGGTCTATTTTACCTTTGTAACCTGCCGAAACTTTTAAGAAAATATTTCCTATATCAGATTTAATATCTGAAGCAAGAGGCAGTATATCATTTACATTAAGCCTTGGAATAGAAATTAAAGCATCAACAAGGTTATTTTTTACCACAGCTTTTGCCTGTAGAGGAGATTTTCCTATCAGTGCAGAAACATCTGCATCGGCGTTTGTTCCATCAAACTTAATTAAACCTTTTGTTTTACTTATATTTACACCTTGAACTCCGAATACGTTATCAAGCAGTTCTATTTCCCCTTTAGAAAAAAGATTTCTATTGAATTGGATATCCTCTATATCAAGAATTGAACCGTAGACTTTCAGTTTCAGATTAACAGGGCCTTTGCAGACATCGAGTTTTGGAAGCATTTTCTTTATATCTTCAATCATTGTTGAAGTTTCAATAGCTTTGTATAAATAAGCCAGTTCCTGAGATGATGAAGCTACATCAAAATCAAATTTTCCATATAGATTACAAACGCCGGCAATGCTTATAGGCTTTCCGTTAACCTGCCCGCTTTTTGTTTTAAATTCAGCACTCTGATCATTAAATTTTAATACCGCCTGTGCTTTTTTAAGAACTAAATCAGGTATTTCATTAAAATTGGTCGTAACATTATTGAAATTTAAAAGCCCCCAGACGTGCGGATTTTTGCGGTTTCCTTTCACAATAATATCAATATTTCCATCCCCTTTGACATCCATAATCGGCACCGGCCCTATAAGGAAATTCAATATTTCATGCAACGGAACAACCTTTTCTTCTGCTGTAGCCAAATCAACGTGCTTTGTACTCCATATACGCATATCAGAATATTTAACATTATATAATTCGACTCCGCCTTTTACCCATACACGCTCTATTCCGCCGGCAGGTACCTCAACATCAAAATTAACATACTTGCCTGTGAAATTAAGCTTTACTGTAGCGCCATTTGCGTTTTTAATTGGTTTGATAAGTATACCATTGTTTATGAAGACATCGCCGTTTACTTCCGGCTCATAGATATCTCCTTTTATAGAAAAATTCCCGATTGCATCTCCATAGAACTTATAATGTTTAAGTCTATAAACGTTAAACTCTTCCACAATTATCGGCGGTAAAAGGTTCACGATATCCTCTACACGGGATTTATCCAGGATAACATTAAAGTCTACCATTGTAATTGATTTATCAAGATAGTTTGATATTGCTCCACTCAAGGATGCTTTAATATTCTCTGATTTAACATCAACATATTCAAAGTTAATAACTTTGCTTGTAAGATTAAATTTTGAATTTATATTTAATGTATCAGGCAGAATAATTGATTTTGCATTGTCCTTCATAATTACAGCACAATTATCAAGGACAGCCTGAAGGTTTTTCTTATCTATTCTGACATTAATTATCCCGCGAATATCAGAAAGCCCGTTTGGAAGATATTGTCTTAAATAATCACCTAGAGGTGCAATATCAAAGTTATCAAAAGTAACATCAACAACACTTCTATCGACATCGTTGTTACGCGGAAGATACAGATTTACATTTGCTTGCGAGATTGATCCTTTAATATTGAGTTCGCTCGAAAGATTAAAATTCAATGCCCGCGCGTTTTTCTTAAAATATATATTACGTGCAGTATAAATTACCGGTTCGCTTAATCCCGGTTGATGAATATTAACGGCAAATTCTTCAACATTTAATTCATTAAGCTTTATTTTAGTTTTGTTTAGATTTTTAAAGAAATTTTTATCGAGTTCAAGCTCTTTTTTAAGGACAGAATTAATCTTTATCTCTGAAGCCTGTATTTTATTAATATGCACTTTCCCAGATAAAAGAGGCAGAAGTCTTATTGAAGTTTCAAAATTTTCTATACTGGTAAAATCTTCTGTCTTTTTTGATTTAACCTTTATATTTTTTGCCTTGAAAGAAGCCTTTGGAAGAGGAGTTAAAAACAACTGCGGTTTATCCACCTCAATAGTAAAGTCAGAATTTAGAGAAATATTTTCACAGACTTTCGGCAGGAGTTCTGTAAAAACAAACGGAAGCCCCAGAATCCAAAATGCATAAAAGCTCAAAATTATAATTATATATTTATTAAAAACTAGTTTCATTATATTTACATTTATAATAGCAATAAAGTTAACAATTGTAAACTTCGACACTCTTATGCTATAATTTTATCGTGAGAGATTTATTAAAAGTATTAGCAGTTGGGATAGTTATGTTTTTTGCTCCGTTTGTATATGCAGAGGAGTATAAAGTACTGGTTATTCCAGACAATATTGTTACAGAAAACGAAGCTGTCGATGCTTATATTTATAATGCAGCTTCAGAATTTTTCGCCAATGAAGTGATAAATATTCTCAACCAGACAGATTACATTACCTCTCCAACCGTTAGTGAAGAACGAAAACTTTTGAAAAGTAATCCTTCATATATGATACCTGCAAGAAATCTCACTAACAGGTTTAAAACATCTTACAATATTGATTACGTTCAGTTAAAAAAAATAGCAAATAAATCTCAAGCAAGATACGTACTTTTATTGACCTCTGCAATTGATTCAGAAAATTACATTCTCAGACGCACTTTATGGGATTTTCTAAACATTCCGGGTGCAACTGTTGTAGATCCGGCATATAAAATATGCACATACGCAGCACTCGTAGATACACAAAAAAATAACGTACTCTGGTCAAATACTTTTTACAAAACAATAAGTGTTGTGGAAAACAGAATTATTACAAGAGGCCCTTCGCCTCAGACAGAACAACTCCAAAAAATTAGAGATTATTCCAGAATGCTATGTCCTGAAATAGCTCAGAATGTTCAATTAAGAGTTCTTCCGCCGCAGGTTTATGATAAAGAGTCCAACCAGATATACTATGATATGGGTAATTTTGATAATGTGTTTACTAAAAAATACAGAAGATGGCATAAGGAAGGTTCAAAAGACTACGATGCAGCGAAAACGCGTGTTGATGCCAAGATAACAAACACTAAAGAAAAATATCAGCAGTTCAAAGAAGAACGCGCACAAAAAGCTCAGGACAAAAAATTCCAGAAACAGCTGGAAGTTAAAGCTGAACCTGTAACATCAGAACCTGCTGCAGAAGTAATACAGCCTTCTGATAATAATATACACAATATTAATTATAAAAAACCAGTGCTTGAAGATCAGAGTTTATATACTCCAATTGATATCCAAAAGACACGTAAGAATAATCTTTATGGAGAGTTTGATAACTCAAGACCACCGCTTAGAGAGTATAATTATTAACGAAAATCACCATGCCTTGAAACAACTCGTGTGACATAAATCTGCTCGCAAGAACCGCTTCCGTTATTTCCCAGAAAAGATTCCTTATCATTCCGCACTGTACTTGAAATACCTTCTTCCATTCTGCCGTCATTCCCGCGAAATTTATATTTTATAAGATAACCTTCAAGATAAACAATATCTTTTTTGCGAAGTTTTTTTATACCTTTCCTGACATTTTTGTTAGCAGGGCAAAGGTGATTATTTGTAAAAGCGTGATTAATTCCGCCTTCATGTTTAAAATATTTTGACAGATGATTTTGCCAGGCAGAACCGCTATAAGAATAATAAGATACTGTACCAGCCATACGAACTTTTACCGATTTATAAACTTCCTTAAACTTAAAATCGCCAAATCCTATTGAAACATCATAGGGATATACGGCTGCGGCCCACATTTTAGAGGGTCTGTAGTGAATGTCATATACACGGCCGTATATTTTGTAATCTGCAATAGGAGTAATTTCTGCAACACCGCCGCTCACTTCATGTTCAAATGTTTTTCCGTTTTTTATTTCTTGCTGTACAGGTTCCGAAAAAGGTTCCATATCTACGTTTTTAAGCTCTGTATTATCAAAACGAATATGATTAATCAGAACAACCAAAACAACCAGTACAAATATTATTTTAGTTTTGATATCAATCTTAGAAATATCTGTATCATTGTCAAGATATATATTCATATTGCCTACATGCGCTCTGGTGCTGAAACTGCAAGAATATCCAGTGCATTCTTCAATGTTGTTTTGATTGCAATCATTAAAGCAAGTCTTGATTTCATTAAATCTTTGTCATCGCAGATTACGCGGTTAGAATTGTAAAATGAATGAAACTCAGCCGCAAGTTCTTGAACATATCTACAGATTGTGTATACAGTTCTGTTTTCAGCAGAAAGTTTTATTACAGATTTGAACTCTTCAAGCTTTAATATAAGTGCCTTTGCACTGTCTGCTGTTTTTAAAATAATATTTTTATCAAAATTATTTATTAAATCATCAAGTTCAGCTTGAGTCATAGGAGCTTTTACACTCTCTCCAGTTTCAGGGTTAACTCTGTCATTTACTGCGTTTCTAAGGATTGAGCAAACTCTGGCGTACGCATACTGAACATAGAACACAGGGTTTTCATCTGTACTTTTCTTCGCAAGCTCGATATCGAAATCAAGAGTCATATCAATATTTCTCATCTCCATCCAGTAACGTGTCGCATCAATACCTACTTCTTCTATCAAATCGTCAAGAGTAACCATATTTTTACGCTTGCCCATTCTGACTTCTTCGCCATTGATAACCAGGTTAACAAGCTGGCCGAGAAGCACTTCTAATTTATTCGGGTCATAGCCTAAAGCTTCAATAGAAGCTTTAACACGTGCAACATAGCCATGGTGGTCAGCGCCCCAGATATTAATAAGTCTGTCATAGCCGCGGCGAAGTTTATCAATGTGATAAGCAATATCTGCGGTTAAATAAGTATTTGAGCCGTCAGCTTTTTTAATAACTCTGTCTTGATCATCACCAAATTCAGAAGATTTAAACCACATTGCCCCTTCACGCTCATAAAGCATACCTTTTGCCATAAGCTCCTTGTAGCTTTCTTCAACCTTGCCGGATTTGTGCAAATCAAGCTCGGAATAAAAATTATCAAAGTGTACTCTGAATTCCTTCAGCAGAGCTTTCTGGCAGGCTTCCATTTCTTTTTTGGCATAATCAGAAAGAACCTGAACGTCATCTGTTGGTTCATGTTCAGAAAGATATTTTTTTGCAACAGGAATCAAATATTCGCCCGGATAATAATTCTTTCTTTCAATTTCGTCTGTCGGGAAATCAATATTTTCACCCAGTTGCTGCTTAATTCTTATTTTTAAAGAATTACCAAGTTTTTGGATTTGAGAGCCTGCATCGTTGATATAAAATTCCTGATAAACCTCATGTCCGTAGAATTTTAGCAGGTTTGCAAGCGCGCTTCCCATTGCCGCCCAGCGTCCGTGCCCGATGTGGAAAGGACCTGTCGGATTAGCAGACACATATTCAAGCAGGATTTTTTCAACCGGCACGTCTTCCGGCTTGCCGTAATTTTCTTTCTTTTCAAGAATTTCGGATACAGCTTCTGCAAGAAGAGAATTTTCTATCTTGAAGTTAATAAATCCGCCAACAACTGAAACTGAATAATTTTCCTTAGGAAGCTCTGCAGCAACCGCGTTAGCAATCATAGGCGGGGCAATTTTAGCAGAACGCGCCAGCGAAGAAACATTCACTGCAAAATCACCAAAATCAGAATTTTTAGGCTTTTCAACAATTAAAGAAAACTTTTCATCAGTACCCATCTGACCTAGCTTTCCACACGCAGCCGCTTTTTTTATACCATTTTTAACTTCATTTAAGAAAAAATCTTTTAACATCTTTATCCTCGCTTATCTATTTTTAACAACTAGTATAAGATAAACAGGGTTAAATGTATAGATATTTAGCCAAACACTACTGCGTAAAAACAAAAACTCTTGACAATAGTTAGATATCTAACTATAATATCTTTATGAAAGATTTATTGTCACTTATAGCAAAAATTCACGAAAAAGGAAACCGTTTTATTATTAAAGAATTAAAAAAGAACGGGGCAGCAGAGCTTGCTCCGAGCCATGGTGATATTTTAATATACCTTTATATGAATAAAAAAATGACAATGAAAGATATCGCGCAAAAAATTAACCGCACAAAACCCACAGTAACCGCACTTATTAACAAGCTCGAAAAATTAGGATACCTGAAAAGAGAAGTTTCCAGCCAGGACAATCGATATACAAATATTGTTTTGACTAAAAAGGGAGAAAATTTTAAACCTGTTTTTGAAAAAATTTCGAAAGATTTAAACGAAATGTTATACAAAAATTTATCAGCAGAAGAAGCTGATATTTTAGAAAAACTTTTAAGAAAAATTATATAAAAAATTTTAACATAATAGTTAGACATCAAACAAAAGGAGAGAATTATGACAAACTTTAAAAACGCAGAAATTGGAACTTTAGCTGAAATTGGAGAAAAATACGAGAACGGTAAAGCTTTTTTACATGATTTGCTAGAATTGACAAGCTGTGAAATATCAGTAAATGCTATGACAGCTGGTCTAAAAATTCCTTTTTGTCATAGACATTTTCAAAACGAAGAAATTTATATTTTTCTGAAGGGTGAAGGGACAATTACAGTTGATAATAAAGTTATAGACGTTAAGGAAGGAAGTTGCGTAAAGATAATGCCGAAAGCAGCTAGAACAATTGAAGCCAAAACCGATATGCAATATCTTTGTGTACAAGCTAAAACAAATTCACTTGAACAATTTGGGCTTAAAGATGCAGAACTTTGTTAATTAATCACTCAGCAAGAGCTTCAAGATCTTTTTGGAGCTTACTTAAAACACTTTCAGTTGAATCCTTGTTCAACAAAGTTGACTGAACTGCAGTATTTACAAGAGTGTTAATTTCCTTTTGATTTCTTTTCTGTTTTAACTGCGGGGTTATCCGGTTAATCTGTTTTGCACTTATTGAACGGGCTTTTGCTTCCAGAGCAGAATTATCGTTATAAAAACTATTCTTTAATACATTGGTGTTTGTACCAATAACGTTTGTCATTTTTGCAAGCTCAAGCTGATTTTGCTCATTTGTTAAATATAGACAAAAATCAAGCGCTTCCTTTTTATATTTAGCTCTCAATGGAATTACAAAATTCATGACAGAAAAATCATTTTGACCAACTGGACCTTTAATCTGTTCCATCACATCTGTTTGCTCGTAAACTGATGGTGCATTTTCCTTAATCATAGTAAGAAAATTTGCCCCCCCTTGAAAGAAAACAATTTTACCTGCCATATACTGCTCTAAAGCTTCACGATGAGTAAAAGTAATACTCTCAGGCGGAATAAGATCCTTCTGATACAAATCTTTGAACATTTCAAAAACTTTTTGCGCCTTAGGATAATCTTCGGCTTCTGATATTCCATACTTGTTCAAAATTTTAACCATTGTATCGTTTTCAGTTATTGTTGGTAAAAAGGCGTAAGCACCTGTATTTGTTTTTACTTTTTCAGAGATTGAAGCAAGTTCGCGATAAGTTCTCGGGAGTCTTATTATATCAGATTTTTGAAATAATTCTTTATTGTAAATAGTTATCGCACTCGTTGCATACCACGGAATTGAGTACAATTTATCATTATATTTAAGAGCATTAATAATTTCAGGGTTAAAATCCTGAACAGACTCCTCATCTATCTCTTCCAAAGTCCCTTTTTGAGCTAAAAGAGCTGAGAAATCCGGATTAAGATTAATTAAGTCCGGCGGATTATCAGTCATAACTGCTGCAAGCGTTCGTTTTTCACCCTCAGAAAACGGCACATCGACCCATTTTATATGCACATTAGGATGCTCTTTTTCGTATGTCCTGATTACTTTATACATATAATCAGAAAAGTCACCCATCTGCAAAGTCCAGAACGTTACAACTTTTGGCTCATGTTCTTTTCTGATTGAACAAGCGGTAAGTCCTAATACTGATATCATAAGAATAAAAAGTACCAGAAACTTCTTCATCTTATTAGCCCTTTATATCTGAATTAAGGTTCAAATCAATATACTTAAATGTATTAATCAAAATTCCTGGAGGGAAATTATATACATTGTTGCACGGAGTTATTTTGAGAATAGAATTGGAACTGTCAACACCTGCGATTGTTGCAAGATATCTGTTTTTGTTTACCGTAAAAATAACATACCCGTTTGATGTCTGCACCTCATCTATTAAAAACCTGTTTGCAGACAATGATGCAAGTGTAAGATAAAAAAGCTTCTCTTTATTTACTGTAAAAATTTTAGTACAATCCGCAAACATAATATTTTGAGGCATTGTTACAGGCTGGCTGACAGCATTAATCTCAGCCGCAAAACATGGTACAAAAAGCATTAATGTAATTAACAAAAACTTTCTCATAAAATCTCCTATGCTTTTTGCATTTTAGCATGTATTTCATTCAACGAACTCATATAATAGTATTAATTTGAAATTTTTGAAGCAGCATATTCATGAAAGGTTTCTTTTAAAAATGCATCTCCTTCAATGTCATAGGAAAAATTCGGAATTTTGCAGCAAACATCAAGCAGAGGATACATAAAATCTAAATTGCTTCCAGGATCTGTCTGATTGGGATGAACCGGCAGTTCTATACATTCCTTACCTGTGTCTATAATTATTTTTATATTATAAACTCTTGCACTGGTAGAACCTACCCTTGTAAATAAGCGCGAAATCATTCCCGCCTTAATAATGACTTTAAAACTTTTGATATCAGAAAAGTTAATATTTTTTGCTTTCCTTTCAGAAAAATATGAATATACTAAACGCATCTTGTCATCTGAGATTTGGATGACAGATACATACCCTTTTTTCAGAAACAAATATCTTTTTATGTGTTCTAATACAATATAAAAAGTTATTACAAGACAAAAAATAAGACCAATAGTCCTGTCAACACTTGTTCTTGCAAAAGCAGCATATAAAGCGGTCATTATAATTGAAATAACACCGATAAATGAAAAAACTAAGGATAGAAAAGAATGATTTTGTAATACAATTGTAGCTGTCATAGTCAAAATATATCATTTTGGAGAAAAAATGTAAACGGAGGTTTATATGTTGTTAAATCTTCTTCGGAGTGGTATAATTGGCTTAATATATAAGTACAGAGGGAGAAGAATATGTTACAGGAAGCTACAAGAGCTATAAATTCTGCATTTAATAATAGTTTTATAAAAAAATTGAGCCAGTATCTTCACGATTGTGTGCGTGAAGAGGTCAAAAGCTCTACTTTCAGAAATCTTAAAGCTGACAAAGACAACAAATGGATTTTCTTAGATGAAGAAGATACTCTGTTTACCCAAGGGTTGGAATATTTAAGGCTGGAGGGCTCTGACCCGAAACTTACAGAGCTTATGATTCAGTCAGAAACAAGCCAGAAAGATAAATATCTTATTTACGGCTACATGTTTTTGACAGGAAAATCAAAAAGCGGTAAGAAAAACGAATTTTTAACGCCGCTTCTTTATGCACCTTGCAGACTGGAAAGAAACGGCGTTAATATAAATTGTATGCTGACTGATGAGTTTTTATCACTCAATACAGGTGCACTAACTGCCTTGATGAAAAAAAACGATGATGAGGATGAAACTGAACAGCTGCTTGAAGGTCTGCTTGATGTGGTACCGTCAGTTCCTATTACACAGGAAAAAATGGATATCTTTTTAACCACTCTTAAATCAATAGTTCCTGATATTGACGTTTCACTAAATCCTGAAAACATTATCAAAGAAGACAATATAACAAAAGATTTCTACAATGACGGGGTAAATGAAGGGATAAACTCAGAAAACATTGACGAAATAATCGAGCAGGAAGAAAGAGCTAAAAAATCTGCCATAAAGCTGGATAAAATAAGTTTAACAAAACAGTGCGCAATAATTTTAACCAAGCGCCCTGCTGTAACAGCCGGAGTTTTGCACGAACTTACGCAAATTGCTGAAAAACCGAGCGGAATTTATAGAGAAACTGTTTTAAACCTTATTAATGAAGAGTACACTCAGTCAAAACCGACTGACAGTCAGCAAAAGAGCCTTGCGGACTTCTTTCCGGTAACTCCGCTGTCGCTTTCTGATGCACAGCTTAATGTTGTAAAAAATGTAGAAAATGCAAAGCTTGTATCTGTTTTCGGCCCTCCGGGAACAGGTAAATCACAAACTATAGTTAACCTCGCAGCACATTTAATTGCAAACGGAAAAACTGTTCTTGTTGCATCACGTATGGATAAAGCTGTTGATGTTGTCGCAGAAAGACTTAACGAGCTGGGAGCGCCGTTTTTAGCGCTTAGAGCAGGAAGGCTGAATTACCAGAGAGAGTTATCAATGCAGCTTCAAGACCTGCTTGCAAACAAAGTCGACCTTGATGAAGGGGCTGAAAATTCTATTCTATGCGATGTTTCTGATATGGAAAACTTATTGAAAGCCATATCTGACTTAGAAAAGAAATCAGAAAAAATAATTAAGCTGGAAGAAGAATGGACAGGAGTAAATGGAGAGATTAATCTCCAGAAACCTCAATATGCTAATCCTAAGTTTATAAAATATGTTCTAAAAGAGGATGAAATTAATCTTGTGGAAAGCTCAATTAAGTCACTAAGCGAGAACCTTGAAAAAGCAGGTTTCTGGAGCAGTTTAAAAAATATGTCTGCAATAGGAAACTTGAAAAAATCACTCAAAATAAATAATTTTGATGTTAATAACGAAAATTTATTAATTTTAAGCAACGAATTAGAATTTGCAAAACTTGTCTGCAAGGCAAGAAAAATCGAAACAGAAATTCAAGCAACAGGCAATATTCATGTTCTCTCCGAACAAATCAGAAACATGAAAAAGAAACAAAAACGGCTTGCGATTAATATATTGAAATGCAAGCGCAGACAAGCTTTGAAAGGCTTGATGCAAGATCCTGTAAAAAGACAAAGATTATTTGTACATTCAAAGTCGCTCGTTGAGAGAAAGAAAAACCTTCAAAACAGACTTCTTGAAACAGAAGATTTCAGACCGCTTCTTGAAGCATTCCCTTGCTGGTGCGTTACTACATACGCTGTTTCAGGCTCACTCCCGATGAAACCGGGGTTATTTGATGTTGTAATCATTGATGAAGCTTCTCAATGCGATATTGCAAGCTGTTTCCCAATTTTATTCAGAGCTAAGAAAGCTGTAGTAGTTGGTGATGATAAACAATTACCTCACCTATCTTTCTTAGAAAAAGCAAAGGAACAGTCATTCCTTTCACAATACGGAATAACTGACAGATATCAGCTTATGTGGCGTTTCAGGACAAATTCAATGTTTGATTTAGCCAATTACTATTCTATGCATCCGGTTCTTCTGGATGAACATTTCAGAAGCCTCCCGCCTATTATTAATTACTCAAACAAAGAATTTTACGGCGGAAGAATTAAAGTTATGAGAAGGAATGACAATTCTAAAAAAGTTCTTGAAACAGTTGTCGTGCCTGATGGGAAGGTCGATTTTGACGCAACAAGAAACCTTCCTGAAATTGAAGCACTTGTTAAAAGGTTACATGAAATCGTTGTTGAAGATGAACGCAAAAATCCTGACAATCCTGTATCAATCGGTATAATTTCTCCGTTCCGCGCGCAGGTTGAACAGCTAAAAATATCTGTCGCGAAGGTACTTTCCGAGCACATGATGGAAAAACACCAGATAGAAATTGGTACAGCGCATACTTTTCAGGGTGATGAGAGAGATATTATTTTGATATCGTGGGCTTATGCAAACAACAGTTTCCCTCAGAGCCTGATTTTCCTTCAAAAGCCAAACCTGTTTAACGTTGCTATCACACGTGCACGTTACCAGATGATTAACTTTATATCAAAAGACCCGCGTGAGCTGCCGGAAGGTATCTTGAGAAGCTACCTCGGATTTGTTCAGGAATATGAGGATAGATTTAGATTAAGCAAATCTGATGACTTTGACGAAAATATTTACAAAAATATTTTTGAAAAAGAAGTAGCTGATGCGCTGAGAGAATTAGGGCACGAAGTAACCTGTGGAGTTGATATAGCGGGATTAAGCGTGGATTTGCTGGTTGATAATAAGTTTGTAATCGAATGCGATGGGGTTGAAGACAAGACACCTTGCAAAGTATCGAACATGAAGAAACAGGCTATTATTGAGCGCTCCGGCTTGAAAGTTTCAAGGATTTCAAAACGTGAATGGCTGTATTCTCCAAAAGCTTGCATTGATAGAGTGATTAATAACAGTTTATTATAACTCTATTACGCATCATCATCTCGATTTTTCTTAAATATTCCAATATTGTTTAGAGGAATATTTTCATTATTTTGCTTATTCTCTTTTTAGTAAGTTCAATAGTTTTTAAACAATTCTTTCGAATATATACAACGCATTCTAAATTTCCAGCCATAAGTTTTGCAAGCCCCAGCATATCATAAAGCTCACTTAATAAATAATCGTATTTTATTTTAAGTTCTTGTTCTTGTACATCTATCAAAATATTTCCCTTCTGTTTATCCCGTTCGCGAAAGCGAATTACTAAAAAAAATAATAAAATTCTAGTATGCAGAAGGATATTACAGAAAAGAAAAACTTGATAAAAAGAGCTTTGGCTGCAACCATGAGGGAATGTCGTGTTGAGCAGAGTTTATTCAAATACAGTAGTGAAAATGATATCCCTCTTTCGATTGTTAGTGAAGCTGAACGGGGTTAAAAGCCCCACAGTTAACAACAATTTTTAAAATGGCTGAAGCATATTCCTTATCACCAGGAGCTTTTGTCGACAAGATTGCTTCTAAATTACCTCCAAAATTCTCTATGATAGATAAATAACAGATGTATTAATGTTATAATATTACTAATGAAGTATGCTTTAGTTTTAGTAAATATAAAAGGGCTGGGGGTTAAGACTTTTAGCTATCTTATACCTGACGAAATGCGGGAAAAAATCCAAATAGGTCAGGCTGTACTTGTACCGTTCGGACGTCAGGGACTTATTAATGCTTTTATAGTCGGCTTTTCTGACTATCTTCCGGGTGATTTTAAAGCAAAAAAGATTAACAAAATCCTCGATGAAACACCGCTATTTTCACTAAAATATTTAAAATTATTAGAATGGGTTGCAAATTATTACTGCACTGATTTTGTTACGGTCTTAAACGCAGCGCTTCCGATGAAATTAATTGAAAAAAATGCCAAAGTTGCATTAGCTGTTTCGCTCTTGAAAGATGATGGAGATGGTTTAACCAAACGCCAGAAAGAAATTCTTGTACTGCTTAAGGAAAAAGGAAAGTGCTCGCTTATTGAATTTGAAGAACTAGCTAAAACAACGCGAACAACAATGAAAAAGCTTGAAGAAAACGGGTTCATAAAAATCGAAGAAGAATATATTTACAGAAACCCGCTCTCAATATTCAAAGATGTTGAAACAGAACCATTGTTTGAGCTTGCTGGAGAGCAAATTACAGCATATGAAGGAATTAAGGGTAAATTAAGGTCGCAAAGCCCGATTTTGCTGCATGGCGTTACTGCCTCCGGGAAAACAGAAGTTTATTTTAAGCTTATAAAAGATGTAATTGATTCTGGCAAAAACGTTCTGTTTCTTGCGCCGGAAATTGCCTTGGCTTCCCAGCTTACCAAGCGTCTAGCGCGAAAGTTCGGGATTAAAGATGTTGCAATCTGGCACAGCAGTATTTCTGACGGTGAAAAATACGATGTTTGGCAAAGACTTTTCAAAAATGAAATAAAAATTCTTGCCGGTGCGCGTTCTGCTGTTTTTGCTCCGCTTCAAAATATCGGATTGATTATAATAGACGAGGAGCACGAAAGTGCTTACAAGCAGACAAATCCGGCGCCGCGCTACGACGCGCGCGTCGTAGCGCGGCGCCTAGCCCAATTCCATCAAGCGCCTTTGCTATTAGGTTCAGCAACACCTGATATTTCTACGTATTATTACGCAAGCAATAATAATAACCTGTTTGAAATGCGCAAAAGATTTAACAATTCACCTCTTGCGCTTCCGCAGGTAATCAATATGCAGGAATACGGCAAGGCATCATATCGCGGAATTATCTCAAAACCTTTGCAAACTGAGATTACAGAAACACTCGAGCGCGGACAGCAGGTTATTTTGCTAATGAACCGCCGGGGCTACTCGACATACACCCAGTGCAAAGCCTGCGGTACTGTAATTGAATGCCCTGACTGTTCTATACCTATGATCTGGCACACAAGCATAAAAAAACTTAAATGCCACTACTGCAACAGAGAAATGTCTTTTCCTGATTTCTGCCCTCAATGCGGCAGCGACGCACTTTCGACTTCCGGCGTAGGAACCCAGAAAATAGAACTTTTAATAAACGAATTATATCCAGATGCACGTGTAGAAAGAATTGACAGCGACATTCTAACAAGAAAAAACGCACACATTGAGCTTTTAAATAAATTTCAAAACAAAGAAATTGATATCCTTGTCGGTACCCAGATGATAGCTAAAGGACTCGACAACCCGAATGTAACGCTCGTTGGTGTACTAAGTGCCGATTCCGGCTTTAACATACCTGATTTCAGAGCCTCAGAAAGAGGTTTCCAGCTCCTCACACAGGTTGCAGGACGCGCAGGAAGAGGGGAGTTTAAAGGCAAAGTTTTATTCCAAACCTACAATCCTGATTATTACGCATTCCAGACTGCAAAATCGCAAAATTACGAAAAATTCTTTGAAACAGAGATTAAAGCGCGGCAAGAATTTGATTACCCTCCATTCAGCCAGATTATCCGCTTAATTTTATCTTCACAAAACAACTTCCGCGCAGAAAAATCTGCTATGGAAATTGCTCTAAGATTAAATACTATGACTGATAAGTTCGGATTTACAGAGTATCTGGAAACTCTCGGTCCAACACCTTGTGTCATTGAAAAACTCAACGGATTTTACCGTTTCCAAATTTTAATCAAAAATAAATTATCACAAAAAGGGCACGATTTTGTGTCAAAATTCTTGAGTAAAATAGCTATTCCAAAAGACATTCGCCTCGCAATCGATGTTGACCCGCTGGACATTTTGTAACAATTTCTTAACTTATCCTAAAGTTTTTTCTAAAAATGCCGTTATACATGATGGTTGTATGTATTAAGGAGAAAATATTATGCCAATACCAGATTACAGCGATTTAAAAATGAACATGAGCGGACTTAACAGATTTTTTAATGATCAAGGTATAAAAATCAGCTCGGAAGAAAGTTCGAAACTTAACACTATTTTTAATGAGTGTGATACAGAAAATGCAAAAGGTGAGAAAAAGCAAGACGGTGAATTAACCGGTCAGGAAAGAAGCAAATTTCTTGCAAGAATTAAATCTGCCGCCCCTAAACTGTATCAAAAAGTTGTTGATTTTTACACAGCCGTAGATGTTGCAGAAGACTTGCAAAAAACTCAAGAAGAAACCAAAAAAGATCTTGAAAAGACCCAAAACGAAAGTAAGGCCGAAAATACCGGAGAAAAAATTAAAAACAGCATGAAGCAATTTGGTCTTGAATAAAACGAACTCCCTGTGTTCTCACAGGGAGTTCGTTCATATTAGTTATATCAAATAACTTACACGTTAGCAGTTGCTCTAGGACCTGCATTAACGATTTCAGCAGGCATATTAGGATATTTGCTTGAGAAGTTATCAGCAAACATTTGAGCAAGCTTGTTAGCAGCTGCATCATAAGCAGCTTTATCAGCCCACATACCGCGAGCATCAAGCATTTCATCCGGAACATTCGGACAAGATGTAGGATAATCAACATTGAATACATCATGATGTTTGAATTCAACATTATCGAATGATCCGTTTAACGCAGCTGTTACCATAGCACGGGTATATGCTAATTTCATACGTTTAGCACCAGAAGCAGCAGAACCGCCAGCCCAGCCTGTGTTAACTAAGTATACTTTAGTACCATATTTTTCAAGTTTTTCACCTAACATTTGAGCATAAACTGATGCATCCATTGGCATGAATGGTTCGCCGAACAATGTAGAGAATGTTGGCTGCGGTTCAGTAACGCCTCTTTCAGTACCTGCTAATTTAGATGTGAAACCAGTTACAAAGTGGTACATTGCAGCATTCTTATCAAGTCTTGAGATTGGAGGTAATACACCAAATGCGTCAGCTGTTAAGAATACAACAACTTTTGGAATACCGCCCTTAGAAGGGATTTGAGCATTGTCTATGTAGTTAATAGGATAACCAACACGAGTATTTTCTGTCAATGAACCATCATTGAAATCAAATTCTCTTGTTTCTGGATCCATAACAACGTTTTCTACTAATGAACCAAATCTAATAGCGTTAAAAATTTCAGGTTCATGTTCAGCAGAAAGGTTGATACATTTTGCATAGCATCCGCCTTCAAAGTTAAATACGCCATCAGGTGACCAGCCGTGTTCGTCATCACCGATTAACTTGCGGTTAGGATCTGCTGATAATGTAGTTTTACCTGTTCCTGAAAGACCGAAGAATACAGCTGTTTCTCCTGTAGCTGGGTCCATATTTGCAGAACAGTGCATAGGAAGAACATTTTTCTTAGTCATTACATAGTTCATAGTTGCGAATACAGATTTTTTGATTTCACCAGCATATCTAGAACCACAGATAATGATTTCATGAGCTTCATAATCAATTGCAATGCAAGCTTCTGAGTTTACACCATCAACTTCCGGATCACATTTGAAACCAGGAGCGCAAAGGATTGTGTAATCAGGTTCACCGTAGCTGGATAATTCTTCAGCAGTTGGTCTGATTAATAACTGGTGAATGAACAAGTTCTGGCTTGCTAATTCATTAATTACTCTGAATTTTTGAGTATAAGTTTTGTCTGCACCTGCAAAACCATCAAAAATGAAAATTTCTCTGTTTTGTAAGTATGCAGCGATTTTGCCCTTGATAGCATTAAATTTTTCTCTGCTGATTGGGCGGTTTACCTTACCCCATGCGATTTCATTGTGGATAGATTCTGTATCAACAATAAATTTATCCTTAGGTGAACGGCCGGTGTATTTGCCTGTTGTTACAACTAAAGCACCGGTGTTGCTTAAAGAACCTTCACCTAAACGTAATGCAGCTTCTGTCAATTGAGCAGGAGTCAAATTGCGATAAACTGCTTTTGGTCCAATAATACCAAATTTTTCAATTCCATATGTTTCCATAGATTAGCTTCCTCCTTTTTTAAAGCGTTTTCTCTATACAAAATAAGCGTATTACAAACACTTGCAAAAATCAACAATTTTAACCGTAAAAACCTATAGTTATTATTTTACAGACATGCTCATGAGCTGCTCGCGTTTTTTGCGGACATCTGGATTTTTCAGGTAATCTTCATAGTTCATCTGATAATTTAAATAACCGTTTGGCGTGATTTCAATTATTCTAGTTGCAACAGTGTCTATGAACTGGTAATCCTGAGAAGTAAATAGAACAGTTCCGGTATAATCAATTAATGCATTATTCAATGATGTAATTGCCTCCAAATCGAGATGGTTCGTAGGCTCATCAAACAAGAGTACGTTCGCTTCCTCAATCATGGTTTTTGCAAACATGCACCGAACTTTTTCCCCTCCTGATAATACATTTACCGCCTTCTCTGCATCTTCGCCGGAGAAAAGCATTCTACCCAGATAACCTCTTAAGAAACTTACATGCTGTTCTTCTGAATACTGTGCAAGCCACTGAATAAGATTTTTATCTGTTTTAAAGAAGTCATTATTATCTTTTGGACAATAAGAATGTGTCGCAGTTACACCCCAGTTTACAGAACCTTCATCAGGTTCTATTTTGCCTTCTAAAATTTCAAAAAGCGTAGTTACAGCAAGCTGGTTTTGAGAAATAAAAGCAATCTTTTCACCTTGCCTTACATCAAACGAAAGAGCCTTAATTAAGCGCTCGCCATTCACCTCTTTTTTCAGTCCTGTAACAGTAAGCACATCTTTTCCAGGTATTTTTGAGAATTTAAAATTAATGCTCGGATATTTTCTTGTTGAAGGTTTAATATCTTCCAGCGTTAATTTTTCAAGCATGTTCTTTCTAGAAGTTGCCTGTTTTGCCTTAGACGCGTTTGCGCTAAATCTTGCAATGAACTTTCTAAACTCTTCTGCTTTTTCTTCTAATTTCTTATTGCGCTCTTCTTTCTGCTTCATAATTAATGCACTTGCCTGAGTCCAGAAAGAATAGTTTCCGGTATAAAGCTGAATATTTCTAAAATCAATATCAGCAATATGTGTACAAATTCTATCTAAAAATTTTCTATCGTGCGAAACAACAATTACAGTATTTGGGAAATCAATCAAAAAATCCTCAAGCCACGTTATTGTTGCCAAATCGAGGTGGTTTGTCGGTTCGTCCAGAAGCAGAATATCAGGAGTTCCAAATAGAGCCTGTGCAAGAAGCACTCTTACCTTTTCACTGCCTGATAAATCCTTCATCAAAGAATAATGAAGTTCCTGCGGAATCCCGAGGTCATTTAATAAAGACGAAGCATTAGGCTCTGCCTGCCAGCCGTCCATTTCTGCAAACTCTGTTTCAAGGTGCGCTACACGAATACCATCCTCATCATTGAAATCAGGCTTCATATAAAGGGCATCTTTCTCTTTCATTACATCATAAAGATGCTTATGCCCCATTATAACAGTATCAATTGCAGTATAATCGTCAAACTCAAAATGGTTTTGCTTCAATACCGCAATTCTTTGCCCTTTTTTAATATGTACAGAGCCGCTTGTCGGTTCTAAATCACCTGACAGAACCTTTAAAAATGTACTTTTACCTGCACCGTTAGCTCCAATAAGCCCGTAACAATTACCTGGAGCAAATTTTATATTTACGTTTTCAAATAATGCTTCTTTTCCGAAGCGAACTGTTAAATTTTCTGTCGTAATCATAATAATATGATTTTAACATAAAAAAACGGGCTGTGCCCGTTTTTTAACTGTTTTGTAATCCTCTTTTGAATTCTTCTGGTCTGCTTGACCTTGCAAGAGCATCTTCCAGAGTAATTTTCTTTCTCATATACAAATCTCTGAGAGACATTTCCAGAGTCTGCATACCGAAACCTGAGTTTGTCTGCATTGTTGAATAAATTTGCGCTGCTTTTGCCTCACGGATAAGGTTAGCAATCGCAGGGATAACAAGCATAACTTCCTGAGCCATAACACGACCGCTCTTAGTACCATCTGCCTGCAGAAGAGGTAATAGAGTTTGTGAGAATACAGCTACTAATGAGTTAGAAAGCTGTACACGTACCTGCTGCTGCTGACCTTCAGGGAATACGTCGATAATACGGTCAATTGTTTGAGAAGCAGAAGACGTGTGCAATGTACCAAATACCAAGTGACCCGTTTCTGCAGCTGTCAAGGCTAATCTAATTGTATCCAAGTCACGCATCTCACCAACCAGAATAATATCAGGGTCTTCACGAAGTGCTGATTTAAGAGCGTTAGCAAAACTTCTTGTATCTTGCCCCAGTTCTCTCTGGTGAATGATAGAACGTTTTGACGGGTGAATAAATTCGATAGGGTCTTCAATTGTCAAAATATGTTCTGAACGTGTTTCGTTAATATAATTAATCATCGCTGCAAGCGTTGTTGATTTACCTGAACCTGTAGGACCTGTAACAAGAACCAATCCGCGCGGTTTTTCAGCGATTTTTCTAACTGTATCAGATAGACCTAATTCTTTAAAAGAAGGTACTTTTGAAGCAATTACACGGAATGCAGCCGCATAATTGCCTCTATCTTTGTAAATATTAACCCTGAAACGGCTTAACCCTTGAATACCGTATGAGAAGTCAAGTTCCCAGTCTTGCTCTAGTTTACGTCTTTGCTCTTTGTTAAGCATAGGGAACAAAAGCAATTCTACTTCTTCCGGTTTAAGAGCCGGAACATCCATTCTCTGAAGGTTGCCGTCTATACGCACAACCGGAGGTAAACCTGCAGAAATGTGTAAGTCAGATCCTCTCTGTTTTACAACAACTTCCAAATATTTTTCTATAAGCATTAAAAAGCCCTCATTTTCTTTTATACAGGATAAATTAATTTTATTCTCTTTACCCGTTAAGCACTCTTATACACAAAAAGATTAGCATAAAAAATGTTTTTTGTAAAGAAATATCTCGTATATTTGAATGAAATTTTTTATGAATAATTTTTATTTATCATTTCTAAAATATTTTTTATATTTTTTTTGGCAGGTTCTGATAAAGTAACTAATATATTCATAATTTCGTAATCAATGGTATCGTATTTTACACTATTTGAACCCAAAAATCTAAACAAAAAATCCGGCTCTATACCGCCTTTTTCTATCATTGTACATATTGTCATGAAACCTGGATAAGTCTTTCCATTTTCTATATTTGATAAATTAGCCTGTTCCAGGTCGGTTAATGAACAAAACTGTTCCTGAGTTAAATTCCGGCTGTTTCTATACGATTTAACCCTTAACCCAAACTCTTTTTTTGCTGTTTCTAAGTCCATATTTATAATTCTATTTGATTACAATATAATTTGTTATATTCCATAAGGCATTTAATTGACTATTTATGTTTCGCATGATAATATGAGCTAAAATTTTTGTTTTTTAACACGAAAGGAAGAACTGATATGAAAAAAGGATTTACACTTGCAGAGGCACTCGCAACATTATCAATCATCTGCATAATTGCAACTGTTACACTTCCGGGCTTGAACAGTAAGCATCAAGAAATGGAAACGATTTTAAGGTTAAAAAAAGCATATATCACCTTGAATGACGCGTATGAACAGGGCTTTGCCGAACACGGAAGTCCCGTAAAATGGGAGTTGAATGATGTTTCTGATTACGCTACAAACGAAGATTATGAAGGCTCCAAAAATATGTATAATGCCTTTGGAGTTTATATAAAGAAAAAGAAAGATTGTCAGGGGAAAAGCGGATGCTTTGCAGATAAATATTTCTTTTCAAACGGTGCAGAACGGACAGATGATTTAAATACAGCACCGCATCGTTATAAAATTATTACAAACGATAATATGTCAATGGCTTTCCATGCATATTCGCATGACTGTTCCAGAGTTCAAGAAGCAGGAGATATAAGAACAATATGCGGATTGGTTTTTGTTGATATTAACGGACCGAACAAAGGTAAAAATACGATGGGAGATGATTTATTTGTGTTTTACTTAGCAGAAGATGGCATTTTCCCACAAGGAGCTGCTACAGATACCTGCTTATACTCGGACTGTATGGCAAAGGGTGAGCACTGTACTAAATGGGTCATTGAAAATGAGAATAGAGACTATTTAAAATGTAAAGACTTATCATGGAGCGGTAAAACAAAGTGTAGCAAATAATAAAAAAAGACTTCTGTATAAGAAGTCTTTTTTTTTTGAGTTATTGCTTTAAATATTCATTAATTGCTTTAGCGGCTTTTTTCCCTGCTCCCATTGCATTAATTGCATTTGAAGTACCTACAGGTGCGACATCGCCGCCGGCAAAGATTGCAGGAATTGATGTTTCACGCGTTTCGGAATCAACTGTAAAATATCCTTTAGAATCAACTTCAAAATCAAGTCCGTCCAAGTGTGCAGATTTTTGGATAATAGGATTAGGTCCAGTTCCAAGTGCAACGATAACAGAGTCAACATCTAAATCAGTATATCGTCCTGTACCTACAGGTTTTCTTCTGCCGGACTCATCCGGTTCTCCCAATTCCATTATCTCAAATTTCATGCCGGAAACATATCCGTCTTTATCGTATATCTCTGCCGGCGCATGCAAGAATTGGAAAATCACACCTTCTTCTTTAGCATGTCTTATTTCTTCCAAACGTGCAGGAAGTTCCGGTTCTGTCCTTCTGTAAACTATATAAACTTTCTCAAATCCGACTCTGACCGCAGTTCTTGCAGCATCCATTGCTACGTTTCCGCCGCCGATTACAGCAACGGCTTTACCGACTCGGAGAGGAGTTACAGATTCTTTTCCATCTGCACCCATGAGATTAACTCTTGTCAGAAATTCATTTGCAGAATATACGCCGTTAAGGTTTTCCCCCGGAATATTCATCATTTTTGGAAGTCCAGCTCCAGAGCAGATAAATATTGCGTCATAGCCGTCTTCTTTAAGCTGTTTCAAAGTTATTGATTTTCCGACAATAACATTTTTCTCAAATTTAACTCCCATATCTTTCAAATTTTTAATTTCTCTATCAAGAACTGTTCTTGGAAGCCTGAATGGAGGAATTCCATATCTAAGAACCCCGCCGAACTCATGCAGAGCTTCAAATATTGTAACCTCGTGGCCGGCTTTACGTAAGTCTGATGCTGCTGTTATACCTGCACATCCGGAACCTACGATTGCAACTTTTTTACCCGTAGGGACAATCTCTACATTTTTTGCAGAAGTATTATCACCCACGTATCTTTCGAGAGCACCAATTGCAACAGCTTCACCTTTTATACCAAGAATACAGTTTCCTTCGCACTGTCTTTCCTGAGGGCAAACCCTGCCGCATACAGACGGAAGCATACTTGTTTCTCTGATGATATCTCCGGCTGCCTCCAGATTATCTTCTTTTAAGGCTTTAATAAATTCCGGAATATTAATGTTTACAGGACATCCTTTTACACAACGTGGATTTTTACAGCTCAAGCATCGTGAAGCTTCTTCTTTAACCTGTTCAGCCGTTAGATTTTCTTCTACCGGAAGAAAATTATGACGGCGTTCAAATTTATCCTGTTCTTTGGGTCGCTGACGCATAGACTAACTCTCCTTCAACTTTATTATAACAAAAAAATCTTTTATTGTATAATTAAATATATGAAAAATATTATTTTTATATTTGGAACCCGTCCGGAAATTATTAAGCTTGCACCTGTGATACTTGAACTAAAAAAGTATCCAGAGGATTATAATGTTATTATATGCAACACTGAACAGCAAAAAGAGCTATCAAACCAGACTCTTGCATATTTCGGTCTTAAAGCTGATATTAACCTTGATTGTATGAGAGAAAATCAGTCGCTCTCGTCCGTTCAGGCTAGAATTTTAACAAGTCTAGATAAAGTTTTTTGCGAACGGGAAATTGATGCTACAATCGTTCAAGGCGATACAATGACAGTACTTTGCGGAGCTCTTACCAGCTTTTATCATAAAATTCCTGTTTACCATGTGGAAGCCGGACTTCGTTCTTATGACATTTATGAGCCGTTTCCGGAAGAAGTTATGCGTCAGATGACTTCACGTGTTGCAGCACTTCATTTTGCACCAACGGGAGTAAATAAAGATGCTTTGTTAAAAGAAGGTATTGATACCGATAAAATTCACGTTGTCGGAAATACTGTAATTGACGCGCTTTTCTGCCTGTCAAAAGACGTAATCGAAAATTCAAAAAAATTCTTCGTAGATAAAAATATACAGATTGATGACAAATTAGTTCTAATTACAGCACACAGACGCGAAAACCACGGTGAGCGCATTGACAGAATTATTGATGCAATATCTTTTCTGACCAAAAAATATACTGACCATACTTTTGTAATTCCGGTTCATCCAAATCCGAATGTCAGAAATAAAATATATGATAGATTAGAATCATTTGCTAACATTCATCTGCTTCCGCCATTAGATTATCCAAACCTTGTATATTTGCAAAAGCATGCAAAGTTAATACTCACTGATTCCGGAGGAATACAGGAAGAAGCTCCGTCTTTTGCCTGCCCTACTCTTGTTATGAGATACGAAACCGAAAGAAAAGAAGGAATTGAGGCTGGAGTGTCAAAGCTTGTAGGCGCAGATTATGACAAAATTCTTAAAGAAAGTGAAAAAATTCTCACATCTTCTAAAGCAGAAACAAGACTCAAAGCACAAAATCCATACGGTGACGGAACGGCCTCAAAACAAATTGAAGGAATTATCCGTAAATGTCTATTGAACGCGTAAAAAAATATTTCAAACGGTTTGGAATATCTGGCCGGATAAAAGAACTCGATTCTTCCAGTGCAACTGTTGAACTCGCGGCTCAGGCTCTTAATTGTGAACCGGAAAGAATTGCTAAAACATTAGCTTTTAATGTTAATGAACAAATAGTTTTAATAGTAACCGCAGGTGATGCAAAAATTGATAACCATAAGTACAAAACAGTCTTCGGTCTAAAAGCTAAAATGCTTTCTCCAGAGATGGTTGAAAATCTGGTAGGACACGCTGTTGGCGGTGTTTGTCCCTTTGGGATAAACGAAAACATTGCTGTTTATCTTGACGTTTCACTTAAAAGATTTAAAACAGTTTTTCCTGCCTGCGGAAGTTCTAACAGCGCAATAGAACTTTCTCTCGAAGAATTAGAAAAGTATTCAGGATTTAGCCGCTGGATTGATGTGTGTAAAGAAAGAATCTTACAATAACAAATGCGAATCGTATTACATGAAAAATTTTTACCGGAAGCCCGTCTGCCTTTCAGCATAGTGAAGGGTTCTGTGAAAAGCCGGAAAATTATGGCTGAAAAACAGTTCAAAAACTTTTATAAAGAAATTAATCATTATTGGAATGGTAAATACTGTTCTGTTGATATTTTACGCGAAACATTAGATAAACAGCTCTATCCAAATAAAATTAATTACGTAATTCTAAACGAAGAAAATCAAAAATTTGCAGGAAGCCATGGATGCTCCGTAAAAGTTACTCCAGGAGAAAATGGAGAGCTAAACTTAAATCATACCGGATATAAATTTCTCTTGCCGCTTGATAGTACAAAAAATAATATTCTGAACAAATATACTACTCTCCATGAAGCAAGACATTTTTTTGACCACTTGTATAATCCAAAATATAGTTTGATAAGATGCGGGAAATCTATTAACCATGAACAATCTAAAGAAGATTACGAAAAGTTACATGAACTCTTTCTTACGGATTTAAATAAACCAATCAAGATGAAAAGTTTTAAAAATGATACCGAAATCATACTCAAACGTATTCCGAATGATGTTTTAATAGACGGCCTGCAAAACATACGTAATACTCTACAAACAGAAATCAATGCTTACAAAGATGAAATTAAATGTTTAATAAAAGATTACAAATTCCTCGACGCACTTATTCTAAAGTTATTCTTGAATACAAACTGCAAATTTAAAGCTAAACTAAAGTATACAAATCAAAAACTTAAAGAATTAATATGCATTGAAAGACAGGCTCTACGAAATCAACGCCATCAATAAAAGCATTACTGCAGAAATACAAGAACAAACCCCGACAAATTTCCAGAATAATGATACTCCGCTTTTATCTTTCTTTGTAGCCATTTTGTACGATTGAATTTTTTGCTTGTGTTCACTTTTTGGCTTAGATTTTGACTTTTCTTCAAGGTATCTGTCTGAAAGGGATTTTTTAGATTTTACACCTGTTACCAGAAGTTCTGTATCATATTTAAGTTTCAAAAGCTTGGAACCAGCACCGTTAGAATATACACAATAATTAATTGCAACTTCAAAAGCCCTCTGTAAGCATTCTAGCGCCTCAATACCATCTTTATGCACTTTAACAGAATGAGCAGAATTATTACCGTGTTTCTTTAAAAAATATAGGTCGTCTATAAACTCTCTTTCTTGCTCCTCGCCTGTTATATTATCCTTAAGCGTAGCCAGCATATCGTCAAAAGTGCGTTCGGTCCTGCGTCTGCTTCGGAGAACATTTCTGCATATATGTTCTCCGAAGCGCCTTGTCTGAACCATACATTGTTCAAAATATTCATCGCGGTACAGCATCTCTGCTTCGTTTATTATTGTATATAGATTCTTGTCTATTTTCTTTAAAAAATCAAAATTCGTTGTCATAAGTTTATATGATAAATGAGATAAAAAATTATTGCAATCGAATAAATGCAAGACTAGCAAAAAGAGCTAGTCAATTAATTAAAAAACTCTTCCAACCGTTGCCTCAATTTTGTGCAGGTTTTTAGTTGGCAAGCCTTAAACCGACTGCTCCAAGAATAATCAATAATATAGATGCTATTTTTAATAGACTAACTGATTCATGTAAAAATACAATTCCAATTATACTAATCAATAATATTCCTAAAGAACACCAAATTGCATAACCAACGCTCATATCTATCGTTTTTAATGCAAAAGAAAGGAATGAAAAACAAAGAATATATGAGAATTGAAGGCAGTAAAACAGAAAACCCATTTGATAATTTCATTCCTGTTGTACCTATTGTTTCAAAAATAATTGCAAGTTAATATAACGATTAACCTTTTAAATCTGTATTAAAAAAGAGGGTTCTAAAACCCTCTTAAAATGGCGGGAACGACGAGGCTCGAACTCGCGACCTCATGCGTGACAGAGGTTTTTTAAAACATAAAAATGCTGTATTTGCAACATTTTTAGCATTATGCAACTTTTCTAAAATAGTTTAAACTACATATCAATTACCCACATATTACACACAGATTTTTATTTAATAAAATATCAACTTCAATTTAAAAATAACAAATAACAATGTGTCTGTAATTTAATATTCATAATACTTTTGATGTTGTTATATTTTGTTATTTTGTATAGACACAAGTATCTACATGAACATAATTATGCTATAATTAGCACATGGTACAACGAACAGAGGCATTGGAAGTATATTTTTATTCAACGAATTCGGGTAATGAACCAGTTAGAGAGTGGCTGAAAGATTTGCCTAAAGAAGACAGACGTATTGTTGGTTTTGATATCAAAACCGTTCAATACGGGTATCCGATAGGAATGCCGCTAACCCGCGTATTGCATGGTACAAACGGACTTGAAGAAATTCGCTGTAATCTGTCAAACGGAATTGCTAGAATTATCTTTTGTGTTGAAGATAACACTATCATTCTTTTACACGCATTTATCAAGAAAACTCAAAAAACACCGCAAAAAGACTTAGATATAGCAATAAAACGTTATAAGGATTTAAGCAAAAGATAGTACTATTCTTTTACCCAAGTATCTTGCAACTTTTTCTATTGTATTCAAGGTAATTGAAGTATTATTAGGGTCAAGAATACGGCAAATAGCTGTTCTTGATGTTTCAAGTTCTTTAGCTAATCTATTAACCGACATATTATCTTCTTGCATTTTTTGTTCTAAAGCATAAGCAATAACTCTTTTTATTGCAACAGCTTCTGATTCTTGAAGAATACCTTCTTCTTCAAGAAAACTATCAAAACTGGAACCTATATGTTTCTTATCAATCATTTTAAAACTGTCCTTTATGATATATTTATATCATGATATCATTGTACCATTTTTGGTGCAATATTTCAACCCTAGTTTAATAATTTGTGCACGAACGGCTAAAACGCAATAAAATAGGTGTGTACAAACATTTTTATATGAATTATAATAATAAAAATGGCTATTTTTCACATTTTTGAACATTTAAAACAGATTACTAATTCTAGAATTAACCAGATTAAACGGAAACAGCATTTTAAATATAAATATATATAATTTTCAAAAAAAATTTAACGAGAATCATTCTGGAATCACTAGAGGTACATAGATGGAAAAAATAGATTATTTAAAAGAATTCATGGCAAAACTACAATCTTTAGACCGTTCAAAGGATAAGGTTACAGTCTTTAAAGATTTCTTGACATTATGTACCTGTTCATTAGCACAACCAATCTATAGGAGTGAAAAGCTAGAGCAAAAATACTTAGAAACAGTGAAACAATATACTAAAGAGCAAGCAGAAGAATTTTCAAAACTGCTTGCTCTTTTAGTTATGGCCTTGGAAGAAAAATACCAGGACTTTTTAGGTGAAGTGCATATGTCTTTGAATTTGAGCAGTAAAGCTAATGGTCGGTATTTTACCCCTTATCCTGTTTGTAAGCTTATGGCAGAGATAAATTTCTTTGAAGTAGAAAACTCCGGTAAATTACAGGATAAAGAATTGATAACATTTTCAGAGCCTTGTTGCGGAAGCGGTGCAATGATTATAGCTTTTGCAGAAACTATGAGAAAGCATAATTTCAACTATCAGAATCAGCTTTATGTCGAAGCAATTGATATCAATGATCTTTGCTTTATGATGACATACATTCAATTATCACTTCTTGGGATTCCTGCCAAAGTAGTACTCGGAGATACATTGTCTTTGAAATTCCAACAGGTATTATATACACCGTTTTATTATCTAAACGGTATTGAGTTTAAACTTCAAAAAATCAATTCTTACACCAAACAAGAACTTATAAAACCTAAAAATAATCAAACACAAAATAGGCAATTACAACTATTTCAACTATGACTTATTTTGACATAGGTACATTGCATAATAAAAGTACAAGGGAACAGGATATGGTAAAACATCACTGGTACAAATTAAAGAAAAGGCTAGAAGATATTATGGCTCCAAACTTAAATATATCTTTTAATTATAGTCCTCTAAGAAAGAAAACAAATTGGAGTGAAATAACCTTAAGATTTTTTCAAATAAAACTTGACGATGAAATAATCTGGCAATTTCCGAAAGATACAAATCAAGTTATAGATGAAAATTTCATATACGGACAAAGTAAATTTGATAACCAGTATATCAATATAGAATTTCCGATACAGTCAATAACAGCATATCTTAATTTACCTAAAGAAAAATTGTTTAACTATGAAGATAAAGCAGGAATCGCAGAGATTTTAAAAGTTTGTGATAAAAGAATTGGGTACAATCGCCTAAAAACATTGAAATTATCGCATGCTGGAACAAAGATTTTTGAAAAAAGATTTAGTAATAAGGGATAACATGGACGATAACATTTTTAATGAAAAAGGAGAACACAAACTAGAGCATTTAAAGAAAGTTATTCGAACAGAAGTCAAAATAGACTTTTGGGAAGAATCAGTCAAAATCTATGTTACAATTCCGCAAGCAGACAAAAAAGTTGAAAATGCTGAAAACAAATTGATAGGAAATGTTGTAAATGGCAGGATTAGGCAGAAAATTATTTTTAAACGATTTAAAGTTTCAGAAGATTTTTCTACCGTAACTATAGACAATTATGACTGGTACATACCTATATTATTCAACAGAGATTCACTTAAACAACAAGAAATAAAAACATGGGAAATGGTATTTTATTACATCTTTAAGCATGAAGTTAGTGAAGCATTACAAAAAGCAAAAATGAGTGTATAAAAATGGAAAGTTTAATTAAAAATGTTTATACAAAATGTATTTAATAATGCAAGTAAAAAATAAAAAGGTCACAATTTATGAATAACAAAAATGTAGATATTGATTTAAGTTTTAATAAAAATGAGTACTTTAAAATTCAAACAGGTATTAAACCCTGGAGAGATAGTTTGTATTTGTACTATTTTAACAATCGAAATCTTGATCTGCCGAAAAATGAAATAGAAAATACTAACGACATTGTTATTACAAAATCTAAAAGAAGAGATGAAACACTGGTTTGTTTTCAGACAAAAGCTGAAATTGGAGTTTATAAAAATGTTCTAAAATATGAATATTTTACTTTGATCAAAGAGTTAGATTGTGAATTATGGGCTTCTTTAGATATAAGAAAACCCTTTAAGCTTGTGCAAAAAGAAAAAGTTTTATATTTAAATAGAATACCAAAGACCAGTGTTATTGGAGAATTAAAGCCGGATTTTGGCAGTTGGTATATTTATCATCCTTTACAGTTAAGAACAACCTTGCACAATATCGTACAAGAAAGAAATGCGATACAGAATATAAAGAATAGATTTATGCAGAAAAAAGCATTATTAGAGCTTGAAAAAAGTTATGAAGGAATATTAGGAAACTTTTTTGATGATGAACAAGATGTCAGAGTATTTATAAATAACTATGCTCAATTTTGGTAGATAAAGCCAAAAAGCAAAACCAATGTTAAATTCAAAGGGTTAATTATATGAAACAGATTTTAGTAATTTTCGTTCTATTTTTACTCACACAAACAGTACAGGCACAACCAATGGTTGTTCAAGAACAAAAATTGAACAATGGTGAGATTGTGCGTATGTGTGTTTTTGATAATGGTAGTTATAGTTATTGTACACCTGAAGATGAATACAAGGCTATTAAAGCTTACCAATGTTCAAAACAACAGACAAAGATACAGAAGTTTAATACGGGAGTAAATAATACAGTGGATACAATAAATAACCTGCTTGACGGTATAAGAGTCATAGGCAGTTATTTCGGGATATGACTATAAATGACACAGTAAAGAATTATAATAAAAACAAAGGCAAGCGTTTCGCTTTATGCCATGAATAACAAATAGAGAAAACCTCGTTCACTTCCTTCGGGCGTGAACACAAAAATCCAAGTTCGGCTTTATTTTTATAGAGCCGGTTTCTTGATTCATTTAAATTTTTAGAAAAGTATATTATTAATTTTTGTTAAAATAAATCATACTGAATCGGCTCCAAAAATTTTGCAAATTGACTTCTAAATAGCAGTTCTATAGTACCTACTGCTCCCATCTTATTTTTTACAATAATTATTTCAGCCTTACCTTTATTTAAGGCATAATCTTCTTCATTTGCATAGCTTTTATAATATTCATCTCTATAGATAAACATAACGACATCTGAGATATTTTCAATATCACCGCTTTCTCTTAAATCAGAAAGCATTGGATGTTTATCACATCTGCTTTCTAATGCTCTTGAAAGTTGTGAACTAATGAAAATTATGCAGTTATTTTCTTTTGCAATCTGCTTTAAATCAAGCATTATATTTGTAATAGCTTCACTGCGTTGTTTTTTACGAGGTGTTTCCATTAGCTGCAGGTAATCAATAAACACATATTCAGGCTTTTCGGTTTCTATTTTGTTACGAATTGCATCAATATTATATGTGTCATCAAATATCGTAAGGTCGAAACGAGATATAATTTCCAGAGCAGTCTTTATTTCATTTTTATTTTTGTCATCTAAAATCTTATTACAGTTTAAGCTAAATAATTCTATTTCTCCTATTTGAGCAATTAACCTTTTTAAATACTGATTTATACTCATCTCCAGTGAAAAAACTAAACATTTTTTATCGGATTTCAATAAATTATATAAAATTGAAGTCATAAATGCTGTTTTACCCATGGCAGGTCTTGCACCTATAGTAATCAGATTTCCTTTTTCAACTCCTGAAAGAAGTATGTCCAAATCCTGAAATCCTGTAGCAAGGGCGTTACGATTTTCTTCTGTAATTTGTTTAAAAGTTTTGTCTAAAATTTCTTTGTCTATCATTATGATTCTCCTTTTTTACAATTATTGCATTGACCTATGTCAATTTTGGACATAGCTCTACAAGTCTAGACTCAAATACACATCGTCCATTTCATCTTGTGTAATTCCTATATAACGAAGTGTTACAGCAGGTGATGAGTGATTGAACAGCTTTTGAATAAGTGTTATATCATAGCCGTTGTTGTAGGCATGGTAGCCAAAAGTCTTTCTTAGTGTATGAGTGCCGATTTTTTCTTTTATTCCGACAGATTTTGCTACATCATTGATGATTTTGTATGCCTGTTGTCGCATTAAAAAGCCTTTATTCTTGCGTGATATGAATAAAGGCCCGTTTTCATCGTATTCTCTTGTCTTTAAATATTCTTTCAAAGCTGATTTTGTACTGTTTGATAGCGGAAAATCCTTGAACTTATTTGTCTTTTTCTCCCTTAATCGTATTCTGTTTTTAATTTTACCTTTGTCACTAATATCTGAGATTCTAAGTTTAAGTAAATCGCTTATTCTAAGACCGGAATTAATTCCAAGAACAAATAAGCAGTAGTCACGTAAACTTTGTTGTTTCAGCAATTTCTTGATAGTATCAATCTGTTTTACATCTCTGATTGGCTGTACGAATTCCATTTTTACCTCTTTCTATGGCTGAAATGTAGTCATATTCAATAATACATAATATATTTATATTATAAATTATGTATTATTCTATGTACACCTTAATATTTACAAGGGTTTACAAGGTTATTGAAGTTTAATCGAGATAATAAACAGAGGTAAATACATGAATGATACAAAATATAATTATGTATCATTCAAATAAGGATTAAAGATATTCTTCTTTGTGGGCTTTAAAACTAAATTTATAAGAAATTACAGAATAAACGTGTTGAAACTTTAGCAGATAATTAAATATAAAATATTATAAATACATCTGAAAGTTTAATCAGATTAATTCTAGAATTACTCTAGTCAAAATCAAATAAGTCTTTTGCCGGTATTTCAAGGGCATCAGCTATTTTAAAAATCATTTTTAGGGTTGGAAGCTTTTCAGAGCGTTCAATTTTACCGATATATGAGTAGTCACATCCGACCAATTCTGACATTTTACCTTTTGAGAACTTTCTCTCTTCTCTATATTTCTTAATATTTTGTGCAAATTTCTTGCAATTATCCTCACCCATATTAATATTGTGCTATAATACTCACAGTCTAGTATAGACTACTGGTCTAATAATAATTTTTGTTACGACAAATTTTGACGGTGTTGTGTGGTAAACTGTTGATAAAAAGAAAGGCGGTGTTTATGGCAGATCAGGAACTAAGAGACAGAAACAACAGATTAATTGGTAAAATTAGAACTCGTAGTGATGGCAAGCTAGAATTGCGAGACCCTTTTGATTTTTTCAAAGGCATTTATGACCCAAAGACAAATGAAACTCGAGATAAAGATTCTATGTTTGTCGGTAAGGGTAATTTACTCACAACATTATTATAGGAGTTAGTATGACAGAAACACTTGAACAACAGCAACAACAGCTAGAAAAGCTTTTGCTATCGGAAGACTTAGAGGAACTGAACAATTTAACAGGGCATTTTAATATTTTCAATGCCTTGAAACTGCAAAATAATGAAATTCGACACTCAAACTTTTTAGCATGGCTAATGACACCTTATGAGACACACAAGCTAGGAAGTTACTTTTTAAAAGAGTTTTTAAAAGAAGCTATTAAAGATTACTCATTAGATGAAAATATAGCTTTATCACTAAAAGATATTGCTTTTTGTAATTTCGATGATACAGAAGTTAAGCGTGAATATAAAAACATTGATTTGTTACTTATCAATCACACAAATAATTTTGTCTGCATTATAGAAAATAAAATATGGACGGGAGAACATGACTGCCAACTTGAACGTTATGCAGATATAGTCGATAATGAATTTAAAGATTACAGCAAGTTATATATATACCTTGCACCCTATAACGATTGTGATACTGAATTGCTTGAAAGAAATAACCAAGAACGTAAAGTCTATTATATTCCGATGAATTATGAGCAAGTGCATAATGTTATTAATAAGATTTTACGTTTTAAAGCAAATAGTATTAGTTCTGATGTAAGAACTTTCATTGAACACTATAATAATATGATAGAAAGGAATATCATGGGACAAACAGATAAACAAATTGTAGACTTATGTCGCAAAATATACAGAGAAAATAAAGCTGCCATTGACCTCATTAATGAAAATAATGATTTTAAAGCTGAATTGTTTGAAACACTATTGGAGATACTAAATAAACGCAATGACGTAGAAGTTTCATCAACAGAGGATTTCTGTATTAAATGCCTACCGACAAATATTAATAACCTTGATAAACTTAAATTTGCAAAGTACCCTGCAAATGATTGTATTGTTCATATAAATTTTATAGGTAATTTTAGATGGAAAAATTGTTTATATGTAGAAATTGGGATTACCGGTGAATATAACAACGATACGGAAGAAAATCGGCAAACAAGAGACCAGCTTTTACAATTTTTACAAGATAAACTGGGATTTAAAAAATTCAATGGTAAAGATAATTGGAAATATACTCCATATGTACCTGTCTTTAATGCAGAAGATTTTTACAGATGTGTTGATACGGAAGATCTCAAACAATGCCTAGAGAACAAAATCAATGACGTTAAATCAATATATATTGATGGATTACGTGATGCACTAAACGAATTCTGCAAATAAAATCAATACAGGCACAACTATGACTTATTTTGCCGTAGTTGTGCTTTATTATAATATTATTAAGAGCTAAACATGTGAGGGCAGAATGTCAAGATTAAATAAAACAGAGCAAATAATAGAACTTGCAATGATGTTTCAGAATAGTTTCTGTGGACTATGTATTGATGATATTCAAGAGCACTTTGAGTGCTCAAGACGTTCTGCAGAGAGAATGAAAGCTCTTTTATTTGACTTGTTTCCCGAAAAAATTGAGGAAGTTCCAACATCTGATAAGAAAAAGCGGTGGAGATTTGCTAAAGGTACAATGAATGCACTTATCACTTTTACAGCAGATGATTTTGCAAATCTTGAATATTTGAAGGGACTCACGACAGATGAGAACAAAAAGAAACAGCTTGATGAACTCATTGCAAAGATTAAGGCTCTAACTCCTCAAAAGAATTTGAGAACTCTTGATACAGATGTTTCTGCAATTCTAGAATCAGAAGGCTTTGCGGTCAGACAATATTCCGGAGTGACTGTTGCACCAAAGATGTTGGAACAGCTTAGAACGGCTATGCTTGCATTTAAAAAGATTCGATTTGATTATCCGATAGATAATAAAATAAAGACAATTACCTTAAGCCCTTATGGGCTTGTTATCTCTGACAAGTATTATTTGGTCGGCTTCAATGAATATGTGAATGCCCTAAGACAGTATAAGGTAAACAAAATTACTAACCTAACTATCCTGGAAGAGTACTTTGATAAAGATGAGAACTTTTCTCTGGCTGATTACTGCAACAATTCTTTTGGAGTTTATCAAGAAGAGCCTTTAAACATAACGCTTGAATTTGATAAATCAGTGGCAGAAGAAGCTGTAAACTATCATTTCCACCCGACACAGAAGGGGAAATTAAACAAAGACGGCAGTTATACCCTAACATTCAAAGCCGGAGGCAGATATGCAATCTGCCAAGAGCTGTTTAAATGGGGGACTTCTGTTAAAATTACAAAGCCAGTAGAGTTAAGAGAATATTATAAAACGTATCTATCAGAAGTATTAAATAACATATAAAATATTCTATCTTTTGCATATAATAGATACATGCTTAATTTAAAAAGTATTATTGTAGACCGTTATCTTGATATAGATTCTTTTGGATGTATGGAAGGGTTTTGTGATAAATACTATCAATTAATACTTCAATATCCTTTAATTTTTATGCCAGATAACAGGATAATATTTTGGGGATTCGAAATTTCACTTTTAAAAAATGAATATAACCTTTTAAGAACAATTATTGAGTTAAACACAAAAAATCCAGAAGGTAAATTTACAGAAGAAGAAATCATTTCAAATATAAATTACAAAAAATGTAATTCAAATAATGATAAAATATATTCATTCCGAAGGTTTATAATAACCTCCAAATCAAGAATCAAAAAAGAAATTACTAATGCTGTTATAAAACTATGTATACATAAGATATATGTATACAAGTATAATCCGTTTATTGAAGGGGATAACAAAGATAGATTTCTTGTAAACTATATAACTAATGTATGCAAAAAATCATATTTAACGGCTAAAGTACCAGAACGTAAAGCACTATACAAACATAAATATCTTGCAAGATGTACAAAAATAATTTGTCAAAATTTACAGAAAGATAAAAACTTCCGAAGAATTGTTCAAGGTGCTAATTTAAATTTAGTCAAACTTCATACTAATTTGCTATACTATACAAATCCATTTAAAGGGGCGTACACAACATTTATTTTAAATAATGCCATTGATGATTTATTATCTCCGGTTAATAATCAAAAACACGGTGCTACAAATAGATTATATATAACAAATTATATTTTTTCTAATAAAATATGTGAATACAATGATTATAAAATAAAGCCTCAAATAAAAAGAAAGACAAAAAACTTTACCTATGCAAAGATTAACAGAACAAAATTCAATCTTCAAAATTTTGTTAATCGCTAAATGTACAATTGTTATTTTGTTAGGATATCCTAACAAAATAATGTGTAAAGATTTTTTAAGTGGTTTTCTTTTTTAGCAATTAAAGCCCGTTTGACAACCCCAATTAGAAATATAAAAAGCTACATTATGCTTGAATTAAAGCACTATTTTCAACTTTTTTAAAAAGCAAAAACTTGCTTTGACAAATTTCAATGCATTATGCTGTAATAGAAGAGTAAGGAACGACAAGCGGTTAAAACGCCGTATTAACAGGCCTTTACAAAGTGTTACTATTAATAAAATCCAATTATAATAAAAATAAGGATTTTATCACAATAGACCCAAGCGGTCAGAAAGGATAGATCTATGAAACCAAAGTAAAAGAGCCTCAGTAAATTGACCAAGACTCCAAAAGTAATTTTCCATTTATATTATATAAAAAATACAAGAGTCTTTCAAGCCCTTTTGGTCAATTTACGTAACAAATTGAAACTTACCTCGCAGAGAGTGGTCTATCTGACCCTCAGCGAGGCTTGGGAAAGTTTCAAAATTGTACATTGAAAAGTAAATAGATGGAGGGAAGACTATGTCTGAACATTTAGATAAAATTGTTCTCCCGATAGAAAGACTTGCTTTCATTAAGGTCATTTCTAATGGCAAGAGACCTGCCGAAAAACACGGTTTTAAGGATGGTCAAACGGGTTTTGATATCGTGGGAACACTAGCTTCCGGCTATAATTTAGGTTTTGTTATGGAACCTAATTTTATAGCCATAGATATGGACGAAGACTCTGAAAAAGGTTACGAAGGAATAAAGGTTATCGAAAATCTTGAAAAAGAATTAGGTAATCTACCTTCAACTTATACTCAACAAACTCCGCGAGGAGGTTTACATAAGGTGTTTTTAGCAAAAGGTTTGAAACACAAGCCTATTGGTAAAATTACACCTGCTGTGGATGTGAAGTATTCAGGTTATATCCTTTTTCATGGCTCTTGCATAAATGGTAGATACTATCAAACTGTTGAGGGTGTTACTGAAAACGGTCAACTGATTTTTTCAGCACTGCCGCAACAATGGCTTGATTTTATAGAAACCAGTACAGCCAAAAAGAAAACTCCTTCAAATAGCTATAGTGAATACAAGCCTGTAGTTATTGAGGGGGATTTTGGCAAAATGTATGAAAATTGCCCATTTGTTCGCAGATGTGTTGATTATTCATACTGTTTGTCTGAGCCGGAATGGCATCAATTTGCTCGTCTAATGAATAATTTTGAACGAGGTGAAGAATTGTTTATAGAATTCAGCAAAAACCATTCAGAGTTCAATCCAGAAGAAGCTAAGAAAAAATTCTTGTATGCACGGAAATACCCAGTTAATTGCCGAACAATTAGCGAAGTATCAAGTGCATGCAAATCTTGTAATAATTTTATAAAATAAGGAGAAAATAAAAATGACAAACGAGGTCAATAAGAGTATTCAAGCGGTTAAAACACCGCTTGAATTTGCAAAAAAAGATTTTGCAACCTGGCTAGAAAGCACCAAAACGAGCATACCAAAATATGCTCATTTTGGTACAAACTGGTCTATAAAACTTCCAAAAGATGTAGCCGAACCTGACATAAAAAAAGAAATCTTCTTTTATGAGAATTGTACTTATTGCTATTCTCAAAATTATGTCGGGAAGGATAAAACACCTACTGTTGTTATTAAAAAACTTGTAAACGGTGTACCTTTCAAGGTTGATTTACAGCTTTTAATTAGTAATAACAGAACGGAAGAAAAGCCTGTTGCAACAATCTGCATAGTCTTTAAACTTAACAATGGAAAATTATCAAAACCTATTCTTTTAGACAGTAGAGCAAAAACAAAATATAATGATTTTGTTCATGCGACTAATAAGTCGAACAATAGATTACAGTTCAATCTTGATGATGAAAGTTTTATTTTGCTGATGGAAAAGATAAATAAACAGAAAGCTGATACAACTCTTGTTTTCAAGAATGCAGGGAATGTAAAATACCAAGACTTTAAAGGTCGTTTATATCAAAATTGTTATATTAGCAGTAACGGAATAATTGAAGCTGATGAAGATGGCATTATTCATGTTGATGAATCTGCTATTAAATTAGACGATAGTTATAAAGATAAACTGCCGAAGCTCTACTTAGATGAAATTGATGTGAAAGATTTATTGCAAAAATTCTTTTCACAAGCAGAACAGGTCTATAGACATAGGTTTGATGTTTTTCTAGCGTTGGGGGCTTCTGTAATGACTATTTTCATTGATGATATTTGGCAACGATATCCGGGATTTCCTGTGATTTACTTGTATGGTGCCACTAAACAAGGTAAAAGCTTACTGCAAGGAATTATAAGTAATATTTTCGGATATTCAAACAAGAATATATCAATGGGTAATAGTACCGATAATGCTATTGCAATGAAATGTCATAGGGCAAATGCAATCCCTGTACTTATTAATGATTTTGATTATTATAAGTCGCAGGGAGTTGCTTTTGAAAACAACATAGTACAATTCTATGAAGGCGGAGTTAGAGAAAAGATGTATGATGGCGTTGTTATGAATCGTATGCCGATTAATACAACAGCTATCTTTTCATCCAATTATCTTCCTGCTGATAAACCCAAAGTTTTCAATCGAATTTTGCCAGTATATTTCCCTGAAAATGGTATTGAAACAAAGTTTATTGATGACAAATTCGTAAATGATGAAAAACGTTCACGAATCATCGCTGAACTTATGAAATTTTCTAAAGAAACCATACTGAATAAAATAAGCGAAGTTGAAAACTGGCTGTTACAATCAAAATTCTTTAATTCAAAGGATAGAGAAAGTAATAATGTCGCAATAGCATATACCGGATTACTTTTACTAGAAGCAATTTCAGGCTATAAACTGCCTAATCAAGAAGCAAAATTAAGAGATTACTGTTCCTGGTATGAAAATCTATTTTCATCTGAAAATTCTCCAGTTGAAAGATTTTTAAATTCTTTACCAGGATTAGTCAATACTTCAAAGTTAAAAAAGGGAATTCATTTTCACGCGAAAATAGAGGATAGAAAATTTCTTTTTACTTTCGATTTTGCTAATTGCCTTAGGGTATACAATGATTTGGCTGTGCTAGGTGATATAACCCAATACATTGATAAGAGAATGTTTGGTACAGATCTTGCATCGTCAAAGTATTTCGTTAAAAGAGGCAATCATCGCTTTAATAATATTCAAGGGCAAGCCTATGCTTATACATTAGATATAACTTCACATCCAGTTGTACCTTATATTAAAGTATGGGCTCAAAAATTTGACGAATTAAACAATACTAATTCTTTATAACAAAAAATAACAATACTACGATGTACTCTATGAGTACATCGTAGGTAATTTGTTATTTGTTATTTTGAAAAATAACTATATTATAAAAGGAGAAAAATAATGAACAACTTAATAACGTTCAATGAATTTACAAAGCTATTAAAGGCTAACCCGAATACAGTTAAATCTTGGAAAAGACGTGGAGATTTACCGCCTGAGATATTTTTCAAAATAGGCGGGACACTTTATGTTTTGGAAGATAAATTTAATGATTGGATTACAAAACAACAGACAAAGATTGGAGCTTAATATGAGTGTATATAAGAAGAAAAATAACAAATGGTATTACCAGTTTATGTTAAATGGTGAAAGGAAGCACGGGATTTGTCCCGGTGCTTCCGACAAAAAAGAAGCTGAACAATACGAAAATGCTATAAAATTCAGACTTGCACAACAACAAAACGGAGTTATGCCAAGAGAAGAGAAATGTGTTCCACTGTATAAATTGAGAGAAGTTTATGAAATTTATGCAAAAAATAATAAAAAAAGTTATAAAAGTGATATGTACACATTACAAGTAATTTTATTCTATTTTGGTGCAAATGCTATTGTTCAGCATATAACACCTACTCAAATAGAAAAGTTCAAAGAATGGCTTAAAACAGAAAGAGAAGTTAAAAATTCCACAATTAATCATTATTTAGTCCTGTTGAGCAAAATGTTCAATGTCGGTATTGATAATGCAATTATAAGAAATAACCCTATTCAAAAAGTATCAAAGTTAAGAGAAGACAATCATAAAATCAGATACTTGACTAAAGCAGAAGAAAGCCGATTATTTGATGAGATTGAACGTGAATATGAGGTTTTAGACAAATATACAAAGAAAGCAAAAATTGTTCAGCCTTATTTATATCTAAAGCCTATCATTATAACGGCATTACACACAGGTATGCGTAGAGGTGAAATATTAAACTTAAAGTGGAGTAACATTGATTTTGTTCAAGGTTTTATTGAACTACTTGAAACAAAATCTGGCAAGTCTAGAAAGATACCGATTTCAGACTCTTTACATCGTGTTTTAAAAAGTATTAAGCCTACTTCTGAATATGTATTTATTAATCCTCAAACAAATGAACCTTATAAAGATTTGAAAAAATCTTTTCATACAGTTCTTGAAAAAGCAGGAATCAAAAATTTCCGCTTTCATGATTTAAGACATACTGTCGCAACAAGACTTGTAGAAAAAGGCATAGATTTAACAGTTGTTCAAGAAATCTTAGGGCATTCTAAGATTACAACAACACAAAGATATGCTCACCCTGTACCACAACGAAAACTCGATGCAATAAGTATTCTAAATGATTATTTAGATATATAAAATGTTCATTTGTTAATTCTATGAAGCCTTCTAACCGTATTAGGTTAGGAGGCTTTTTTTTCAGTTGCTAAAGGTTCTTATCAGTTGAAATTTTTTAATTACCCACAGATTACCCACAAGGATTTTTGCATTAAAAAAGAGGGTCTTAAACCCTCTTAAAATGGCGGGAACGACGAGGCTCGAACTCGCGACCTCATGCGTGACAGGCATGCGCTCTAACCAGACTGAGCTACGCTCCCATATTCAATTATCATTTCTTAACACAAGCACGTACAATACTCTGTCCGCTCCCGTATCAAGCTGTGTTTATAATATAACCTGCTAAAAAAAAAATTGCAAGCATATTTTTCAAAAAATTTACCCCGGTGGAGAATATCGATTATAAACACACAGGTAATAGTTATTATATTGTCAATTTGGTTTAATATAATCATTAAATCTTTTTCATACTTCCAGCTATTCTTAATTCCAAGCCTCTTTTGAGGCTTTTTCTTTTTTTTATGCTAAAATTGATTTAAATAAGGAGCATAATATGCTTGAAAATTGGAAATTACCTCTTTTAATGACTGTACTTGCCGGATTTGCAACTGTAATTGGCGGGTTTATAACTTTTCTTGTTAATAAAAATAATTTGAAAATCCTTTCGCTCGGACTTGGTTTTTCAGCTGGAGTTATGATTTTTGTGTCGTTTACTGAAATACTATCAACTGCAGAAGGGCTTTTAAAAACATACTATCCCGTAAGTTATCACTGGATTATGTTCTGGGGATTTATTGCAGGAGTCATAATATCAAAACTTATCGACACTTTTATACCTGATCACGTAGAAGAAGATTTATTGAATGAAAAATCCGAAAACTGCCAAAAAACACATAGAATAAAAAGAGCAGGTTTACTCACTGCAATCGCCATTGCTGTACATAATTTTCCAGAAGGTTTAGGTACATTTCTGGTTTCTTCTCAGGATATTACAATTGGAATTTCTGTAGCGCTTGCTATTGCACTGCATAATATTCCGGAAGGTATTGCTGTAGCTTTGCCTATTTATCACGCAACAGGCAAAAAACGCATGGCTATATGGTACTCTTTCTGGACCGGAATGACAGAACCTATTGGAGCTCTCATTGGACTTGCACTGCTGCACTGGTTTCTGCCGCAAGTATTTGTCGGCTTCTTCATGGCTGCAGTTGTCGGAATCATGATTTATATATCTTTTGATACCCTTCTTCCACTATCACACGAATACGGTGACTGGCATTACGCTATTACAGGTATAATGTCCGGGGTAATTGTTATTTGGGCAAGTTTGCTGCTACTTAACGGATACTAGTTTTTAATGTATAATTTTATCAAAGAAGAAAGGAAACTTTTTATGACAAATTTATCACCATTACAAATCGAAAGATTAAAATACCAGCCAAAGCTTCCTGCTTCACTGGCAAATGGTATTAATCATCTTATTTCTCAAGAAGGCTCTGCAACTCAGTCAGTTGCAAATCAAGAAGAAATTAAAGCTTTATTCAAGAACACTTACGGCAAACCAACCGTAACATTCCAAACTTCTACAGAATCTGTAGCCAGTGAAGTTAGAAATGTTGGTGTTATCCTTTCAGGTGGCCAAGCTCCTGGCGGACATAACGTTATTGCCGGTTTATATGATGCTTTAAAACAAGCTAACTCTAAAAATAATCTTTACGGCTTCTTAGGCGGCCCTAGCGGTATTATTGAAGGCAAATACGTTGAATTCAATGATGAGTTTATTAACGATTATAGAAACACCGGCGGCTTTGATATCATCGGTTCCGGCAGAACTAAATTGGAAACAGAAGAACAGTTCCAAGCAGCCTGGGAAGTTTGCAAAAAACTTAACATTTCTGCTGTAGTAATTATCGGCGGCGATGATTCTAACACAAATGCTGCACTTCTTGCTGAATGGTTTGTTGCACATAATGCCGGCATTCAGGTTATCGGATGCCCTAAAACTATTGACGGCGACTTGAAGAACGAACAAATCGAAATCTCTTTCGGGTTTGATACAGCTACTAAAACTTACGGGGAATTAATCGGAAACATCGAAAGAGATGCAAACTCTGCAAAAAAATACTGGCACTTCGTTAAAATTATGGGCAGAAGTGCTTCTCACGTTGCATTAGAAGCAGCTCTTCAAACTCAGCCGAACATTACTTTGATTTCTGAAGAAGTTGAACAGAAGAAAATGTCACTTTCTTCTATCATCAATTACATGACAGATATTATCGTAAGACGTTCTGAAAACGGTAAAAACTTTGGTATTGCTGTTATTCCTGAAGGTTTAATTGAATTTGTACCAGAATTAAAAACAATGATTGCAAATCTTAATGATATTATGCCGTCACTTGAAAAGGATTCTAAATATTCAAATGGTACAGATGCTGAAAAGATTTCAATAATTGAAAATTCTCTATCAAGCGAAAATTCAAGTGTATTCAAATCTTTACCTTCACTTATTAAATCACAATTATTAATGGATAGAGATCCTCACGGTAACGTTCAGGTATCAAAAATTGAAACTGAAAAACTCTTAATTTCTATGATTGAAGAAAAATTAGCAGGCTTAAAGAAAGAAGGAAAGTATTCTGGTAAATTCTCAACACAATCACACTTCTTCGGTTATGAAGGCAGATGTGCATTCCCTTCTAACTTTGATGCTGACTACTGCTATTCACTCGGTTTCAACGCATTTGCTTTGATTAACTTCGGCTTAACAGGGTATTTGTCTTCAGTAAGAAACCTTACAGAACCTGCTAATGATTGGATTGCAGGCGGTGTTCCTCTTACAATGATGATGAACATGGAAAGACGTCACGGTGAAATGAAACCTGTTATCAAAAAAGCATTAGTTGAACTTGATGGGCCTGTTTTCAAAAAATTGGAAGAAAACAGAGAAGACTGGGCTATGAATGATAGATACCTATTCCCTGGTGCAATACAATACTTCGGTCCTTCATCTGTATGTGATATTACTACAGTAACATTACAGCTTGAAAGTGAAGCTAAACTCGCCAGAATATAGGCATTTTATAAAATCAAAATCAAACAGGATGTGCTTAACACATCCTGTTTTTTATTTTAAAATTTCTTTTTTTTCCATAAGCTGCATTAATAAATCTTCAGAAGCTTTATATAAAAAAGAGGAAGCAATCCATTCTTTAAGTTCTGCCAATTCTTTTAAAGAAGCTGCTCTTATAATTTTTGGAGCAAATCTATTATATTCTTTTTTCACTAGAACACCACGCAGTAAATCCAGATAATCGGTATTAGATTTATTTGCAATTCGATTTAATTTTGCTGAAAGCTGCTGTCTTTGTTTTAATAATTTGTGATAATCATACTTATCCTGGACAGAATAATAAAGCTTCAGATTCTGTTTTTGAACTCTTATATCACTTTCAAGTTTGTATAGCTTTACTAGAGATTCATTAAATTCTTCTTCAACTTCTGTAAAGTTAAGCTTTTCAGGACCGATTTCTTCCTTTTTAGATTTTTTTGCACCAAATACCGGAGTTTGGTATTTATATGTATTTAATGGTAAAATGTTCATATTTTTTTGAAAACTTGTAAAAATATTTTTTGCTATAATAAAACAGAAAAGGAGAAAAAGATGTTAACAGGACCATTTTTGGATAGAAACTGGATGGGGCAGAATCCGGACTATGCTTCATCTGATATTATAATGCTTGGTATGCCGTTTGACGGAACTGTTTCATACCGTCCCGGTTCAAGATTTGCTCCCGAGCAAATCAGGCTTGCAAGCTGGGGGTTGGAAGAATATTCTCCTTACTTTGATAAACACCTTGAGGACTGTAATTTCCATGATGCCGGTGATTTAGAATTCCCGCTGGGTAATACAAAAAAATCTCTTGGTGTTATACGTCAAAATGTTGAAGAAATTTATAAAGACGGCAAACGGGTTTTCGGCATAGGAGGCGAACATCTTGTTACACTGCCGGAAATTCAAGCAATTTCTAAATACGTTGACAACCTTGCCATTGTTCACTTTGATGCACATACTGATTTGCGTGAAGAATACTTAGGAGAGCCGCTCTCACATTCCGCTGTTATCAGACATTCTGCTGAAATCATCGGATTTGAAAATCTTAAACAAATCGGAATACGTTCCGGTATGAAAGAAGAATTTGAACTAATGAAAAAATACAATACGTTAATTCACGAACACAAAGAACTGGATGTATTTAAAGATAAAAATATATTTATTACGGTAGACTTAGATGTATTAGATACTTCAATCATGCCTGGTACGGGAACTCCAGAAGTCGGCGGTCTTGATTTCAACCAGCTGGTAGGATGGTTCAAATATTTATCACAGTTTAATATTATTGGTGCTGATGTTGTTGAACTTGCACCGGATTATGATGCCAGCGGAGCTTCTACAGCAGTTGCAACAAAAGTAATTAGAGAATTATTAATGGCAGTAAGTTAAAAGTATGAATATAGATAAAGTAGTACAAATTTTAAAAGACGCAAAACAAACACGGAGCGAGTTTGTAGACCTTATGGATACCTTTAATGATCCATATCTGGTATTGATTTCCTGCATTCTTAGCCTCAGGACAAATGACAGGACAACATATCCTGCAACATTAAGAATGCTTGAGCTTGCCAAAACTCCGCACGAGATGAAGGCGGTCAAGGCAGACGACTTAGCAAAAGCTATTTATCCTGTTGGATTTTATGAAAACAAGGCAAAGCAAATAATTGAACTCTCGCGCCAGATTGATGAAGAACTCGGAGGCGTGGTTCCTGACGAGATAGAAGACTTAATTAAGTTCAACGGCGTCGGACGAAAAACTGCAAATCTTGTTTTATCCAGAGGCTTCAATAAACCTGCAATTTGCGTTGATGTTCATGTTCACAGGATTTTTAACCGCCTTGGATATGTTAATACGAAAACTCCTGAAGAAACGGAGTTTGCCTTAAGAAAAAAACTTCCTGTTAAGTATTGGATTGATATTAATACTCTTATGGTAACACACGGACAGAATGTTTGTAAGCCAATAAAACCAAATTGTTCAGTTTGTCCTATAGCCGGGCACTGTGCAAAAAATATTTAGTATGATATAATTAGTCCATAAAGAGAGTGAGTTGTAATGAGTGAAGAAATTAATTGTCCGTTTTGCGGAAATTTAATTGAAGTAAATGCGATAAAATGTCCAAACTGCAATGCATTATTCAAAGAGCCTGAACTTCCTAATATTAAATTTAAAGAACTTGGCCCTTTTATAGCAATTGACCTCTTAACTTTTGGATTTTTTTCTACAATATGGTTTTTCATAAATGGGAATGCCATAAACCACCTTACCGAAGGGAAAAAAGATGGAATAAAGCTTAACTGGCTTGTTCTTTTGCTTGCTATCAACGGCGGTTTTTATTTATTTTTCTTTTATAAACATGCAGCATATTTAATGCTTTTATCAGTATTACAGTGCTTGATATACATTGCACTTTCATATAGAGTGCTCAGAATAATACAAAAATATACTTCTAAAATGTATAATTCTGACATAGACTATAACCCATATTATATGGTCATCTTCAATGTACTTTATCTGGTACATTTTATTGAAACATACCAGAACAGAGTTTATCATACGCATGAATATTTTGATTGGAAATCACCGCAGGCAATATTTTTACTCATACTGCTTATAATAATTGTATGCATACTCCGCTTCTATAATGAAATGTTTTTCTTAATACACTAAACAGTTAGTTCAAATGTCGATGTCTGCATATCAGCAATCATATTAAAAACTTTACAATTGGCAGCATATGCATGCTGAGCCAGTTTGATATTCACTGCATCATTTACCGAATATCCGTTTTCAATAGCTGAAACCATAGCATTATCCAAATCTTCTGCAGATTTTGCAACATTTTCACCGGCGTTAGCCAGCAAATCCTCAGGGCGTATATTTGAATAATAGTTACTTAAATCAACAGTAGAGCTATCTTCGCGCGTTACAGCAGGAGTTTTGCTGTCCAGAGCAGTCCTTGACGGGGTATAGGAGGAAAGATCCTCTATTATGCCGGAATAAATGGATGTATCTATAGAAGATATTGAACTCATAAACGAACCTCTATTATAAGTTTAACGCATTTTTTGAATTATACAAGTACTTCGGGCTCTGCGTGCGTTACAATTGTAACATTACCCAGCGAAGCTTTAATTTCATTTTCTATCTGATCACAAATATTATGGCAGCAGCAGAGTTTCATATCAGGATTAAACAGGAGTGTCAGCTCTATATCTTTGTATTGTCCCGACTTCCGGCCTTTTATGTCTTTATACCCTTTAATAACTTTATTTTTTTTAATAATCTCTTCAATTTTCTCAATATCTTCATGAGGAATAGAGCCGTCCAGAAGATTATTCAATGTATCTTTAGAAATTAAAAATCCTGCCTTGAGTATTATAATTGCGACAAAGAGTGCAATTATCGGGTCTAATATTGTCAGTCCGGTAAATTTAATTAACAGAAGACCTATAAGAACTCCGAGAGAAGAAAAAATATCTGTACTCAAATGTTTTGCATCAGCATAAAGCGAAACAGAGTCAGCCTTTCTTGCAACCATAAAAAGATATCTGCTTACAAAAAAGTTTGCCACTACTGCAAATCCCATAACATAAATCCCGATTGTAGGTTCTGCCTTTACATGATATCCGAAAATAAGTTTTGAAGCTGCTTCATAAATAATATATAATCCCGCAAATATAATAAGCCCGCCTTCAATAAAGCCGGACATATCCTCATATTTTCCATGCCCGAAAGGATGCTCTTTATCAGCCGGTTCTGCTGAGCGCGTTACAGCAAAAAATGTTAATACAGATGCAAGAAAGTCAGAAAGTGAATGTATAGCTTCTGATATTATACTTATACTGCCAGACATTACACCAGCAATAAGTTTCGTAAATATTATAACTGCATTTGATGTAATTGAAATTCCTGCTGCAAATTTCTTTTCAACATCAATATTCATAGCTTAAGCAACTCCGTTATTTAACAAATCGTGAATATGGATAACACCTACAGGCTTGAGATTATCAACAACAAACAGATTTGTTATCTTTTTATCATGCATAATTTTCAATGCTTCGGCTGTCATTGCTTCCGGAGCAATTGTTTTTGGATTTCTTGTCATCAAGTCAGCAGCTTTTTCAGAAAGTATCTGTGCGGACAGGCATCTTCTTAAATCACCATCCGTAAGAATTCCTGTTAGAATTCCTGCGCTGTTAACAAAACCAACACAGCCAAGACGTTTCGAAGTCATTTCCAGCAGAACAGCCTGCATATTAGCATTTTCATCTAATAAAGGCATATCCTGACCTGTGTGCATTAAGTCAGAAACCCGCTTAAGAATAGAACCCAGCTTTCCTCCCGGATGTCTGTCATTAAAGTCTTCTTTTGAGAACCCTTTTCTCTCAATCATTCTAATTGTAAGAATATCTCCCAATACAAGAGTTGCAGTGGTTGAGCTTGTAGGTGCAAGTCCCAGCGGGCAGGCTTCTCCATTATTAGGAAGTAATAGAACCACATCGCCGGCTTTTCCTAGTGAACTATCCTGATTTTTAGTAATCGCAATTAGTTTTATCCCGAAACGCTTGCAATAGTTCAAAATATCAATCAGTTCTCTTGACTCGCCGCTGTTGGAAATCGCAATAACTACATCGTCATCGGTAATCATACCCAAATCACCGTGGCTTGCTTCCGCAGGATGGACAAAAAATGAAGGTGTACCGGTTGATGCAAGTGATGCAGCTATTTTTTTGCCGATGTGGCCGGACTTGCCCATACCGGTAATAATAATTCTGCCGGTTGAATTCTGCATAAAATCAAGAGCCTTTGTAAGACTTTCTGCATCAAGAGATTTTTTCAGTTCTTCAATTGCTCTAATTTCAGAGTCTATTGTCTTAATTGCAGAAAGCCTGTCTGATTCCATTTGTGATTGTTGAATAGCTGCCGGCATCTTTCATACTCCTATATTTCTACACTTTAACCATATTTTACTACAAAAAATTTTTGACTTAAAATAATTATTATGAAAAAGCTGGCCGGATATAAAGAAGAAATTCACTCCTGTTCTAAATGCGGACTCTGCCAATCAGTTTGTCCGATTTATAAAATTACAGGAAATGACTGCACTGTATCACGCGGTCTTTTTATTATGCTCAAAGGGCTTATCAAAGGCGAGCTTAAAATGTCAAAAAAAATGAACCGATACCTTGATTTATGCTTGAAATGCGGTGCGTGCACAAAATTCTGCCCGAGCGGAATTGACGCTGTGGAAATTATAACGGCTGCAAAAGCAGAGTATTTTAAAAAGCACCCGTTTGAAAAAGTTATATCTTTTGTACAAAAAAGATTAATCTTCGGATTAGGAGTTAATCTTATGGGTATGTTTACTAAAAATATAAAGGGTAAAACTTTTGATAAAAAAGTAATATATTTTGGCGGTTGCGGCGGAGAGGTTAAAGGTAATAAATCCGTGGTTACATTGCTTAATGCCTGCGGTATAGAAGTGATTACGCCTCACTTTAAATGCTGCGGTATTCCGCTTTATGTCCGCGGAGATATCGACTCATATCTAAGTTATAAAGAAAGCTTTATCAAAATTATCGAAAAATATGATATTAAAGATATTGTAACAACCTGTGCAAGCTGCGAAAAAACTATTAAAGGTTACAATATTGAAGGCTTAAATGTAAAAAACATATTTGAATATATTAAAGAAAATGAACTCAAACTTTCTTTAAAAAAGCCTGTCAAAGTGACTTTTCACAAGCCTTGCAACATTGATAATTTTCAAGATATCAAATGGATTTTAAATAATACAGAAAACCTTGAATACGTTGAAATGGAAAACTTTGACAGCTGCTGCGGGCTTAATGGAATATCCAAACTTAATGAATATGGAATAATGTACAAAATCTTCAAAAATAAACATAATAATATTGTCAAAACCGGCACAAAAACCGTTTTGACATCCTGCATCGGATGTGAAATAGCCTTAAATCTGTTCTCAGCAGGCAAATACAGGGTTTTTGATTTTACAGATTTCATTGCTGCCAGCACAAAATAAAACCGGCTACATCCATATAGCCGGATAAATCTGCACTGTTGCCTAAAAGTACTACTCTCCGTAGCAGCACTATAACAACTTGTTGCAGGATTTGTTATTGATTGTAATGACTTAATTTACATGGAAATAGTATCATTTTATACTTTTGTATGCAATAGATATATTCTAAATATTTACAAATTTTAATAGTCGTCAGCCATTATTTATATGCTGATGGCTATTAGATAATCCTCAAATTGACGCATATAATAGGATTATTATGTCAAATAAAAATTTGAATGCTGTTAAACGTATCGGAGCAAAACTAGCATATATAAGAAAATCAAAAAAAATTTCACAAATCAGACTTGCAGAAATGACAGATATGAATTTTAACTATATTGGACAAATAGAACGAGGACAGGCTAATGTCACAATTAATACTGTTATAAAAATCGCAGATGCTCTGGATATTGAAATTAAAGAGTTGTTTGATTTTACACTTTAGAATTAATCTAGACCATATGGTCTATTTATTATCTCCTCAAATTTAACCTCTTGATTGATGGCATGGGCATGCCAATCTTGTACACTGTTATCAAGGGAGAGAGAGTATATTAATTATGAAGAGAACGTTGTTATTTTTAGGAATGTTTTTATCTATGTTATCTGTATGTGCAGAAGATAACGTACTACAGTCTATTGAAATTGTTCCTGTAAAGGATACATATAATATTGTGCTTGTATCAGATAAAGCAGTAGATGTTAAAAAAACAGTAAAAGCACCAAATCAGATTACATTGAATATGAAAGACATTAGAGCATCAAAAACTCTTAATACAGTTTATAACAACGTTTCAAATGTAGATACTGTAATGGTTGAACCTCAAGGCAACGGTATCAGTATTTTCTTTCAGGCAGAAAATGCAGCCTCTGCATCGGTTTCATTTGATTCTCTAGCACCGGTTATACCTGCTAAAACTCAAAATCTTAAACTTAGCAACCCTGTTGAAAGCTACGCACCTATCTATAAAGAAGATATGTCAGCAGAAAAAACTTCAACACTTTTCAACAGGCTTAAAAATTCTTCAGCAGTAGAAGGTATAAAAGATTCTGTAGATCAGGATGCAGTATCAGATACAGCAAACAAAGTATTCTCATTCGGTCTGGTTGGATTATTAGCATTTGCCGTTATAAGATTGTTCAAACGTAAAGAACCGGAAATGAAAATCGGGCTAAGCCAGAGTCTTAATGACAGAGAAATTGAAATGTACAAAGGAGCACAGCCAATTGGAAACTCTTATGTAAATGTAGAAAAACCTTTCACTACTGTAAACTATGGTATTAACGCTTACCAGAGAGAAAACAGAAATCCTTATGAACAGGAAGCACCTATTCATAACGAGAGATTGAGAAGCTATGTAAATCCTGCTTCCGTCAACAATGTACAAACAATGAGTCAGCCGCAAAGACCTGCAGCAGCACAGACAGCAGTAAAGCCGGCGGTAAGAAAAAATACAACTCCTGTTAATACAGCACCAGTAAACCAGAGCAATCCTAATATTGATAACTTGAAGTTTTTGGAATCAATGACTGCTATATATGAAAAGAGCGGACGCCACGATTTGGCAAGAGGACTGAAAGCAAGTTTGAGTAAGAATAATATTAAATAAAATTAC